>Ga0209011_1000011_pt1 | contig 163802 bp, 136 predicted proteins | sample BlaSpr_A8_OM1_M3_FD_187986 | JGI IMG/M metagenome (GOLD analysis project Ga0209011, IMG submission 187986) | Forest soil microbial communities from Thunder Bay, Ontario, Canada - Black Spruce, Ontario site 2_A8_OM1_M3 (SPAdes) (version 2) | ecosystem: Environmental > Terrestrial > Soil >...
TAGTTCTGATCGAGTACAGTCGGACAGATCGGTTCTCTAGGAGGAAGTATTGTCGAATCAACTGATTAGATGGTGTTGCATCGACCGGTTGAGCTCGCAGCATTAATCGGACATGTCTCCTACAGAACAACGATTGTTAAGTGGTTAATACAGTTTTTAGGACCGCCCACGCATCCCAGTACAGGAGGTCGGCCCGAAACATACTGGGAATACCTCATGGACGGCGGACCTGGAGCGGGCAAAAAATAGACCAATGTAGGTACAGCTTCTCCGTCTAGAACGAGAGCCTAAAGTAATGGAGGAACTAGTGTTAAACAAACTAAAGAATGTCGGGATGCTTTTTATAGCTCTGCTATTCCTCGCGAGCGTAGCCGTAGCTCAGGAACGTTACGGCGGCTCGATGAACGCGAAAGAGCACGGCTACCAGCACGGGTACAGGGATGGTCTGCGACAGGGCCGGGCAGACATGGCCCGTCATGGCAGCCCCAACCTCGATAGCGAAGACTACCGACGCGCAGACTTAGGGTACGAGCCTTATATGGGTGAGCGTGACGATTTCCAAAAGGGCTATCGTGAGGGCTACAAGGTCGGATACGACGATGGCTTTTACGGTAAGCCGCTCCGCTCCGACGTCTACGGGCTGAACGATCGTTACGATCCCGATCGGCTGCCACGAACGGACGCGGATGCGGATTCGTATGAGCAGTGGGGATATAAGGACGTGGCGTTCGATACGGGATATAGAGACGGACTGCAGGCCGGGCAAAATGATTTCCGGCAACGCAAAGAGTTCAAACCACAAAAACACGACGCATATGAGGATGCCAATCACGGTTATCGAAAAAACTATGGCGACAAGAATCTCTACAAAGAACAATACCGCAAAGGATTTCTGCGCGGTTACGAGGATGCTTTCAATAGACGAGGGCGGTAATTATCAGCGGACCGTTAGAAAAGAGGGCCGAGCCTGAAAATCTCGGCCTTCTCCCATTTTTGGGAGGAATTTTCCGTTAGCGATGTGCTTCGAAGACATTTAATAATCCTCACTAGCCCGACATCAGGGTATGAGCCGAACCGGCCGATCGTAACCCGTCATTTCCAGATAACCGACACCCGCAACCGGCTGATTGTTATGTTTTCCCGAAATTGCTATGGCTCCTTCCCAATAATTAGGCCAGAGTTTCGTTTTTCCCGTTAATTCCTGGGAAGCTAGAGAAGTGTTTGCCTCCAGTTGAATCCCGAGCTTAGGAATCGCGATTTTCCAGCGAATCGGATACGCGGCTTGGGTATTCGGGCTAGTCCACGTGGCAGCGGCGGGTTGTAGGTTGAAATCTCCCGCACGCAGGTGAGTGGATTGGCCTTGTGCATCAATGAAAGTTCCCGCAGAAAACGGATCGATCGAGCCATCTTTGCGTCGGATGTGAAAAAGCATTAACTCAGTGCGATCATCCATCTGCAAGCTCAGCCAATTCCAGCCGGTCTGGTTGGCTTCGAGCTGGTTCGTGAAGAATTCATGGTCCATCCAGGACGTGCCGGTTACGTCAAATTTCGTTCCGGCAAGGTCAACGGAACCAGTGATTCCGATACGCGTGAGCGAAATGTAGTGCGAGGCGCGTCCGCGGCCTTCAGCTTTCTGGCTTAGACCATTCTCTCCATGTATGACTGGTGGCTTTTCTGGACGCAGAGTGAGGCGAAGCTGGAAACGGTCGTCGATGGCAAGCAACGTTTGCACATCGCCTTGCCACTGAATTTGCCAGTTACCATTCCAAATGCGGCCGTCGGGTTGGCTCACGCCAGCAAGTGAGGGTCCCGAGCGGTTGGTTCTCTCCGAGTGATAGAAGTGGCCACCGTTGAGGTCGCTCAACGCGAGGTCTGCAAGAAAGAGGTCTTGCATATCCCAAGCACTCGCTTTTGCGGAGTCACGGCGCACGGCTTGACGGAAGAAAGTCAGTTCGAATCCGAAGTGATGACCGTCTTTGGCGATCAAGTTTCCTGTGTAGTACCACCATTCCGTCTGGAAATCCGCATGATTGAAATAGTCGCGAGGAAATTCATATTTGTAACCCGGCAGCGCGGTGCGATATTGCGCGGTGAGCGGCTGCAGAATGCAGAACGGGAGCAAAAAGCAAGCTACTCTATTCTTCATGAACAACCTCTAGAGGATTAAGCCGCACTGCGACTTGCGCGGGGTATAAACCAGCGAGCACCGTGGCGACGTAGACTACAGTCAGCGCTACGAGAAGAACCTCTACCGGCCAATGAAACCGGATGGTCCAACCGAACGATTGTTTGTTGATCACAAAAATAAGGACCAGAGATAACAAGTAACCGAGAACAACGCCCGCTATGTTGGCTAGAATTCCGAGCAAGGCGGCCTCGGCAACGATCAGCTTGCGGATTTGAAGTGCCGATGCGCCGAGAAACCGAAGTAAGCCGAGTTCGCGCCGTCGGTCGATGACCAGAGCGAGCAGCGCTCCGGCAATCCCCATGACGGCAACGGTTACGGCGACGGCTTCTAAAGCATAAGTAATGGCGAAAGTTCGATCGAAGATGCGGATGGCTTCCGCGCGCAGATCGCGATTCGAAAACATGAGCACGCGGTGACCAGCGGATGCTTGCGTAATCCTGGCGCGCATATCTCCGAGACGAACGCCGGGCTCGAGGTAGATGGCAAGATTCGATGGGGCCGGGTCAGGCAGATAGCGCAACATCGTGTTGCGATCCATCAGGATGTTGCCCCGTTCGCTGGAATAATCACGGTAAACGTCAACGATACGGAAGGAGGGCCGCGCTCCGCCGAGGGATAGCGCGAGAAGATTGTCGGTTTTCACGTGGTGTTTATAAGCGAAAGGCTCGCTGACAATAACCGAATTGGAGTTAAGCAGATCGGCGTAGACATGTGCCGTCGAACGGCCAGACAAGAAATCGGAATGGCGATGGGAGCGAAAAGTATTGAGGTCAACAGAAGCCACGGTAGCGGGTAAACCGTCGTAGCTGATTTCGTAAGCACGCAGGCGGTCAACCGCGATCACACCTGGAAGGTTGGCAATCCTATCCGCGAGTTCTATGGAAATTGTGGGATGCCGATCCGCCGCCGGGCCGCCAGGCGGACGAAGATACAGATCGGCGGGCAGTTGGTTGTTCATCCAGAGAAATACGGTTTGGCGAAAACTTCCAACCATGATGCCCACTGCGGTCATCATGGCGATCGCGGTTGACAGCGCGCCGACAAGCACGGAGGTACGTCGTAGCGATGACGAAAGGCTGCGTGCGGCGACCAACGCCACAACTCCGAATCGTTTGCCGAGCCAACGTGAAGACACGCGGAGGACTCCATCGACAAGGGCGGGAATAGCAAGTGCAGATGCAGCGATGAGCAAAATTGCCGCCAAATAGCCGAAGAGAGGTTTGCCAGCAATAGCGGGAGCCCGGGACGCGGCAGCAGCAGACGAACCAAGAGCAACGGCCAACCACAGATCACCTCGCTTGTGTACGCCCACCTCATATTCGCGGCGGCCCCGGGCCATGGCCTCCACCGGAGAAACCCTAGAAGCTTCGCGGGCGGGCGAAAATGCGGACGCAACTGCTATACCGACGCCGATCGCTAAGGCCAGAAAAACCGAGCCTGCCGTTATTTCAATGGGCCCAGGACGGCTGCTGACGTACAGCTCTTGAACTGTAGCGGCTATCAGATGGACTGCGCCAGTAGCCATGAGACGCCCAAGCGGCAGTCCGATGAGAGCACCGGAAAGACCGAAGCTCGCAGCTTCACTGACAAATGCAGCGAGCACTGCGGTCTTGGGGGTCCCTAGCGCCCGAATAATCCCAATCTCAGGACGACGGCGGACAATGGACACGGAGATTGTGTTGTAGATTAGGAACGCACCAACGACCAGTGAGATATAGCTAAGCAATCGTAGATTCCAGCGGAACGCGGCGAGCATTTGACGATTTTCGTTGGTGCCCGAGCCTTGCGGGTGCACCTCCACACCAGGTGGAAGCACATCGCGCAGGCGCTGCTGCCATTCCGCAAGGTCGGGCGCCGACGGAACCTTCAGCAGGATGCGGTCGACCCGGCCGAATCGTGTCAAAGCATGCTGTGCCGCGGCGATGTCCATCACAATGGCAGCCTCGTTACCGTTCGAATCCGGGTAAATGCCGCGGACGGTGTAAGTACGCGGTTCGTCGTTAACGAGTAATTGAATTTGATCTCCTGGTTTGCGATTTAAGCTAGAACCGACCCACACGCTGTCATTCTGCTCGATGAACTTCCACGGATTATGGGATTCCATCTGCGGTTCGGGGGCGTTTAGGAAGTCTCCTTTTGCGTAGTCATTTCCTTCAGCGACCAGATCAAGACCGATCAGCGGCAGCGTCCGCTGCGATTCCAAAAGGACGGCATAATCCTCCATGCGCGGTGAGATTCGAATGGGATAAGGCCACGCAGCCAGTGTTCCGACAATTCCTTCGGGTACACCTCCAGAAGCTGTGATTTCCAAGTCGTGGTCACCTGCAAGAGTCTCCATAGAAGAATGGAAAGATCCCGTTGCCGCTCCCCCGGCGAGATCGATGGCGAGAACCACCGCAACGCCCAAGGCCACGGCGAAAACTGTCAGCGCGGTACGCACGGGTTCGTAGAACAACGGACGAATCATTAGCCGGTAAAACAGCCGACAAAAGATGATGAGGCGTGTCATCAGGATCTGGCAGTTTCCTGGATTTTGCCGTCGCGTAGACGAATGACTGTGTCAGCGAGCGCGGCGGCCTCCAGACTGTGCGTCGCGATGACGGTGGCTGTTTGGTGCTCCCGTGTGAGGCGGTGCAGCAGGCCAAGAATTGTATTGCCGGTGGCGGTGTCTAAATTGCCGGTTGGCTCGTCGGCCAGCAGAATGCTCGGTGAATGAACCAGAGCACGGGCAATTGCGACACGCTGCATCTGTCCCCCAGAAAGCTGATGCGGATAACGGTCGCCCAGGCCTTCCAGTTCAACCCATGCGAGCCGTTCGCGAGCAGCCGAGCGGGCATCCGATTTTCCTGCGAGCAGCCAAGGCAGCTCCACATTCTCGAAAACGGTCAGCGTGTGGAGGAGTTGAAAGGACTGGAAGACGAATCCGACTTTTTCCCTGCGCAATCGCGTAAGATTTGTGTCGCTGAGTGACGACGTGGAAACACCATCGAGAAGAACTTGGCCTGATGAAGGAAAGTCCATGGCCCCGGCCAAATTCAGCAGCGTCGATTTGCCGCAGCCGCTGCGCCCCACGACCGCCACAAATTCACTGCGCGAAACGTCCAGCGATAAGCTGTCCACAGCGCGCACGCGTTGGCCATCCGTCAGATAGTCCTTGGTGATTTTTTGCAAAGAAAGAATGGGCATTAGAAGTATGAACGCCTCTTTACTTTTACTCTCGTCCGGGAATGGCGGCAAATCATTCGACATCTATGGTCGCGCGATTCAGGGATGGACTCGAATAAAATAATGGCGGAAATACTTCTTAAACGCCCATTGAGCCGCGGCCGGGGCTGGTATAGACTCCGCACGCTTGTATTCTCTGAACCGGTTGGTGTAAGTACAAACGGCAGAGCGACCCCGGAACGCGACTGATAGACGCCTAGGCCAGAGTTGCCGTGAAAACGGGCCCGCCACGATAACAAGGAGGCACGATGCTGTTTGCATCCGCACTCGCGGTCACGCACCGAACTCTCGCCCCCGTGGATCTCGTAATTATCGGGATCTACTTCGTCATCATTTTCGGTATTGGCTTCTATTTTGCTAAGAAAGGCCGCACTTCCGAGGACTATTTCCTGGCGGGGCGCAATATTGGGTGGTTCGCCATCGGCGCGTCGTTATTTGTTTCTAATATCTCCACAGAGCATTTCATCGGACTCGCGGGGTCGGGAGCGACATCGGGATTGGCGGTAGGCCATTTCGAATGGCTCGCTTGCATGATTCTGTTGCTGCTCGGATGGGTATTCGTTCCCTTTTATTTGCGTTCGAACGTTTTTACCATGCCGGAATTTCTGGAACGGCGTTTTAACCGCAACTGCGCTAATTACCTGGCGACGATTTCGGTCATCGCATACATTTTCACAAAAATCTCAGTGCACCTCTATGCGGCAGCCATTGTGCTCGAACGGGTTGTCGGATGGAATCAGTGGACGGCGGCGATCATTCTTGTTGTAGCTACCGGAATTTACACCATTGCCGGGGGCCTGGCTGCTGTAATTTATACCGATCTGGTGCAGACATTGATTCTTCTCGCAGGCGCAGTTGCCCTCACGTTCATTGGCCTCGACAAGATTGGAGGATTTGAGGGATTGCGCGCGGCGGTTCCGGATTCTTATTTCCACATGATTAAACCGATTATGGACAGCGATTTCCCATGGACCGGGATTTTCTTTGGGGCACCGATATTAGGCATCTGGTATTGGTGCACGGATCAAGTGATCGTCCAGCGCGTTCTTTCGGCGAAGGACGAGGGCCATGCCAAGGCTGGCACCATTTTTGCCGGATTTTTGAAAATTCTTCCTGTTTTCTTGCTCGTTCTCCCAGGATTGATCGCATTTGGTCTGTACCCGCAACTATTTAATGTGGTGAACGGCAAACCCACGAATGGCGACATTGCGTTTCCCACTTTGGTGGTCAATCTGTTGCCCCAAGGCCTCGTGGGGCTGATGATCGCCGCGTTGCTGGCGGCGCTTATGGGCGCGATGAGTTCAGTCTTCAATTCCGCTTCGACGATGGTTACGCTTGATTTTTATAAGAAGATTCGCCCTGATGCTAGTGAGGTTCAGTTGGTGAACTTCGGGCGAGTCGCCACGGGCATCATGGTTGTACTCGGGCTCTTGTGGGTGCCCTTCATTCACTTGCTTAGCGCGCAACTTTATATTTATCTGCAAAGCGTGCAGGCATATATCAGCCCTCCCATCGCTGTGTGCTTCATCTTTGGAATTCTCTGGCCACGATTGAATGGACAAGGAGCAATTAGCTCCTTGCTCGTCGGATTTATTCTGGGCGCCGTGCGTTTCATATTTGAAGTGCTGGACAAAACGCGGCATTACGAGTCGGCTGCTATTCGCTGGCTCGTGGACATGAATTTTCTGCACTATGCCATCTTGATGTTTGTAGTGTGCGCGTTTGTCCTGATCGGTGTGAGTATGATGTATCCGCCACCGGAGCGGAAAAAAATTGCGGGTCTGACGTTCGCTACGGTCGACGAAAAACTCGATGCTGCCAATGTGGACGTACCGCATTTAAGAAGAGAGACGCCCACCGAGCACAAAATCAACCTGTTCTTCACCGTGTTACTTATCGCCACGGTGGTCAGCTTGTGGATTTACTTCCGCTAGCCGCCGAATCCGCGAATTAAACATGAAAATGGCTGCCATTCGGACGGTGCGACCCAATGTGACACGAGCGGAAGCTGTTGGAGAATTTTCTTCGCGCGGAATTTCTTCCCTTTATTGGCGCATGCGAAGCGGCCCCTTGCAGCGCATTGCGGATGCGTACGTGCCTTTCTGGTTCTACCGCGTAAGGTACGAAATGATCAAGGCTACGTACACGCGGCTATTCGCCCTGGATGCGGTCGATGGCTCGCTGGATCTATTTGAATTCCCGCGAATTCCGGATGAGCAGCAACTTTTGGCGATGGAGACGCGTAATCATTTGAAGCCGGCCTTGCTACCCCAGCCGGCGGAGAATCTGCTGCGGGAAAAGGTCCTTCGCATCGTATTTCAGCAGGGGTTTTTCAAACTTCGTGACGCCAGGCTCGAAATTATGCGCGAGCCAGTCGAATTACATCTGCCGTATTGGCTCGGATTTTACGGAGGAGCGGGCATCGTGCGCTGCCGCGTGATGGACGCCGTAAGACGGCGTATCGAAGGGGCTAAAGCATCTGCTTTTTTTGAGGAATGGCTCACAGCTTAATCTACAAATTGATTTTTTTGGTCACCGCACATCTCAAACACGCCAGAATGTTCTTTGCTGTTCCGTTTACCTGGGAGGGAAACGATGCCAAAACCAGTACGACGCGGAGGAATCGGCCTACTGATTTCCATATTGTGGTGCTCGGTGGTCGGGGCACAAGGATGGCAGCATCTCGGAAAAGTACAACGCGTCGAAAAGTTGAAGGATGGCGTTGAGTTGACCGCCGGGACGGCGAAAGTACGGATTACCGGATATCGCGATGGAGTGATGCGTGTGCGGGTCGCGCCTAAGGGCGTTTTCCCACAGGACTCGTCGTGGGCGGTGATTGAATCACCAGAAGCTTTGCCGACAAAACTTGAAGATGGAAACACCGAACTGCGATTGACGGCAGGAAATGTAACTGCCGTTGTAAAGAAATCGCCTTTGTTGATCAATTTTCAGGACGCTGGAGGCAACGTGCTTCTTGCCGATGAGCCGAGCCTCCCCATGGCGTGGAATGGAGAAAGCGTTCACGTCTGGAAGAAGATGCCCCTGGACGAAAATTATTATGGTCTCGGCGACAAGGCTGGCCCAATGAACCGCCGCGATCGCTCTTTCACCATGTGGAATACAGATTATTTCGGCTGGCAGGAATCGAGCGACCCACTGTACAAAACGATTCCATTTGTCATTGGCTTGAGAAAAGGGTTAGCCTACGGCGTTTTTTTCGACAATACCTACCGCAGCAGTTTCGACTTCGGCAAGGAATCGCCGGACTATTTCTCCTTTGGCTCTTCGGGTGGCGAACTGAACTATTATTTTTTCGCCGGTCCCGAGCCCAAGCGAGTGATTGAGGAATATACGGCGCTGGTCGGACGCTCCCCATTGCCGCCGCTGTGGACACTGGGCTACCAGCAATGCCGCTATAGCTATTATCCCGAAGCGCGGGTACGCGAGATTGCCCGTCTTTTCCGGGAAAAGAAAATTCCTGCAGACACCATCTATCTGGACATCGATTACCAGGAAGGGTATGCGCCGTTTACAATCAACCGACAATATTTTCCGACGTTTGAGAAGATGATCGGCGACCTGCGCGAGCAAGGTTTTCACGTAATCCTGATTACCGACCCCCACATAAAGAAGAACGCGGACCACGGATATGTTCCATATGACTCAGGCATAAAGAACGATGTGTTCGTCAAGAATCCGGATGGCTCATTGTATGTTGGCCCGGTATGGCCAGGCGACAGCGTGTTTCCCGATTTTACGCTTACGCGTGTGCGCGACTGGTGGGGCAGTCTTTACAAAGAATTCGTAGGTATGGGTGCGGCCGGTTTCTGGAATGACATGAATGAGCCATCAGTTTTTCGCCCGACCAAAACCATGCCGCTGGATGTGATGCATCGTCTCGACGATGGCACGAAACTTGATCATCGCGCGATCCATAACATTTATGGCATGCAGAACGTCCGCGGTACCTACGAAGGCGTTCGCAAGCTGCAGCCCACAGAGCGGCCATTTGTGCTGACTAGGGCGGCATATGCGGGCTCGCAACGTTATGCAGCCACATGGACCGGAGACAACCACGCCACGTGGAATCACATAGCGATGAGCACGCCTATGCTGCTTAGCATGGGAATTTCGGGTTATTCGTTGGTAGGCGATGACATCGGCGGATTTGCTGACTCTCCGCCCGCGGATTTGCTGACCCGCTGGTACGAGCTTGGCACTTTCAATCCAATTTACAGGGATCATGCGGCGAAGGGCACGGCCGACCACGAACCCTGGGCGAACGGACCAGAGCAGGAAGCCATTCGAAAGAAATACATCGAGCTCCGATATAAGCTTCTGCCATATATTTACACCCAAACGGAGGAAACAACGCAAACGGGATTGCCGTTTATGCGTCCCATTTTCCTGGAGTACCCTAAAGCTGAGGATTTTTACGGTAACGACCGTGATTTTCTCTTTGGGCCTGATTTTTTTGTTGCGCCGGTGGTAACCGAGACACTCGATCCCCACACCGTCGCTCTACCGCCGGGCGAATGGTACGACTACTGGACAGCTGAGAAGCACGATGCCAAGGAAAAGATTTCTCTGCATCCGGGACTTGGGGAAGTGCCGGTGTATGTGCGGGCGGGCGCGATCGTACCGATGCAGCGTGTGGTGCAAAACACCGGGGAGAAACCGAGCGGACCGTTGCTAATCACCGTTTATCTGCCAAACAAAGAGTTTTCAAATGATTGTCATGGCTCGCTTTACCAGGATGATGGACACACTTTCGCCTATCAAAAAGGTGAAGTTCTGCGTGTGAATTATACGTGTAAGGTTCTAGCGGACTCTGTGACGGTAGCCAGCAGTGTAGAAAAAAATGTATTTCAGCCGTCGTGGAAGGACGCTGAAGTAACAATCTATGGCCTCACAGCGGCGCCGAAAGAAGTACGCACGGAAGATGGAGTGATCAGTGGATGGCACTACGACAGTCATTCTCACGCAGTAACTCTTCCTGTGGCGGATGGGATGAAGAATTGGAGTGTTCGTCTCGCGTTGTGAGCGGCCGGGTGTTGTGGCTAATTCAACAAAAAGATAGAAAAAGTTTGTGCAGGCATATTCAAAATTAGCTCTTTTCCCGAAATGTTCGCGGGCGCTTCGCCAAAGACGGTAGCGAGACCCACCGCTGCCTGTGCGGGTGTGTCCTTTAGCGGGATATGCAACTCGCGTGGACGGTTGGAATTATTAAATCCCAAGACAACCTGTTCGTCTTCCGTTTCTCGGAGATAGACGTAGGAAGATTCATCCGACGCCAGATTCCACAGGCGACCTCGACGCAGTGCGGGATGCTCACGCCGCACCCGCAACAATGTTTGGACGAAACTGAATGTTTGTTGCTCTTCCGGTGTGCGTCCCTCCGAAACAAACGCGTTGTGTGAGTCGTCGGCCCAGCCGCCTGGGAAATCGCGCCGGTTGTCTGGATCTCCGGCGCCAGGCATACCGATTTCGTCCCCGTAATAGATTTCAGGGATGCCGCGCAGCGTCAATGCCAGACCAAACGCCAATCTTAATTTTGCTGGTGAACTTCCTTCCGCGCTGGCAAAGCGCGGCACGTCATGGTTGGCAAAGAACGAAACCAACAAATCGGGATGTGGATAAAGCGAATCATGGCGAAGAACATCGGCAATGCGGCCAACAGGTGCTCCTCGGAGCAAGACATCGCGCAATACAAAAAACATCGGGAAATCGAGAAGTGTAGTCACGCGCGTATCGATTCCATCGTAGCGCCTCTGTCCCCCGGCGAAAAACGACGTTACGCTGGGATCGGGATGGAATACTTCGCCGATGGTTGTGAGGTAAGGATAGATCTGACGAATTTGCGTGTGCCAGTTCGCCCAGAACTTTCGCGGGATGTACGGAAAGGTATCGAGCCGGTACCCGTCTAGGCCTGAGGTTTCCACCCACCAGATGCTGTTTTGCAGAAGATATTGCGCAACGACGAAATTTTCGGTGTTGAGGTCGGGCAGCACACCTGCAAACCAGCCTTCCGTCAAGCTTCGGGAGAGGGCCGGCGGTGCATGAGGATCGACGAGAACCTCGAAAGGATCGTTGCTGATTGCTTGATGTTCCGGCGTGCCGTAGAACGATTTATTGATGGACGCGGCAGAATTAGAGTGCTGCTGCACGGTGCCGTGAAACCAGTCCGGCAGCGGGGGATTGGAAACCCAGGGATGACGTGGGCCGACATGGTTTGGCACCGCGTCAAATAAGATTTTAATCCGCTGCTCGTGGGCGGCGGCGACGAGGTCCTGGTAGTCCTTCAAGGTGCCAAGGTGCGGTTCGACAGCATAGAGGTCCACGGCGCCGTATCCGTGAAAATCCTGTGCCGCAGCGTTCTTCAGAATCGGTGTGAGCCAAAGCGTGGTGACGCCAAGATCTTTCAGATAAAACAGATGCTCACGGATGCCACGCAGATCGCCGCCATGGTAAGCGCGCGGTTTCGAACGGTCGAGCGAGCCGCGCGCTTCGACTGGCTCGTCGTTGGTGGGATCGCCGTTGGCAAAGCGGTCTGGCATGATCAGATAAATGACGTCATTTTGCGAAAGACCCGGAGATTTGTCCGCGGTGGGACTCCGCAAAGCTAGAGGCAGTTCGAATGAACTCGCTCCGGTGGGTGTGGTGATGCGGCAGACGGCCGTGCCTGATTTGGTATCCGCACCGATTTTGAGCCAGACAAATAAATAGGTGCCGCCGGCGGTTGCCTCGGTCCGCGAAACTCGGATGGTCGGCAGGTTGCAAGTCACGTGCGTGGCATCGAGATTGCGTCCGGAGAGTAAGAGCATAACTTCAGGCGTAAGGCCAACCCACCACGTAGGCGGCTCCACTTTAGTGACTACGGGCGCAGCTTCAGGCAACGGTTGTAGTCGGGATTGGCCCATTGCAGGACGGAAAACAAATACCAACGCCATGTGGAGAAGCAGGAAGTGCCAGGTAAGTTCTTGAAGCTTGGGGACAATGCAAAACCTGAGTGATTTCTTCACGTCGAAAGCATAAAAAAAAAGAAGATGCGGCGCCAGTGCCGTTTTCTTCATCGCCGGCTGTCAGTCGACCACAAAAATTAGGCGCCCAAAAGCCGCTGGCACGTGAAAATTAGGTTGCGCTGTATTTGTCGCGCGCCAAGCGGAATAAAATCGAGGTTCCGTCGGCCCCTCCACACGATAAAAATTGACGCGCCAGGCGGTGCTCGGGTCGAAGTGCGCCGCCAGACTTGTCATCGGCAAGGCAAGCTCGGCGATCCAAGTCTCATTTTTCTCGTCAAAGGTGACTCGACGCCGCAAGCCGCTATGCAGATCGTGTCTTTCCCCGGGTGCGATACCAAGATCGATCCACAAACCGTTGGGGCTCACTTCGAATTCTTTGTAACGCTGAGGGTCGGAAGAATCAGGCTGCAGAAATACCTCGGCGACGTCACGATCCCAGAGTTGATCGCGGCGGCCATCCGGCTCCGAGTCGGAAAAGACAGTTATCGTGCGGTAGCGACATCGAAATCTTAGGTAGAGTGCTTGCGCTGTCCACAGGACCCGCACCTCTGTTTCACGGTGTGCATCAGCATTCTTGCCTTGCCAATCCGAGTCAAAGCGCACTGGCAAAGCCTTCCCCCATGCCTCGTGCGATGGAAACCCTTGTTGGTCGACAACGCCAGCAAATTTGGCGGCAAAGGCCACGTCGTGAGTTTGCGCTTGAGGCAAGGCGTTTCTCAGCATACCCGTAAACATAAATGTTGGGACGAGGAAAAACGCCCAACCAGCGGATCTGCGCGAGGCACGTCCGCTAAGACTCGTGCGCATGGAAACCTTTTGCACAACTCTGGTTTAACGTTGCAAAGTCGTAAGCAAATCGCTGTGCTAGCATCGATGCTGGGTCCGATAAAGCGATACTTGCTGACGTTCCCAATGATAAACCTGCAGGAGAGTGGGGCATGATCGAGCCGGTAAATTCCGAGGAATATTTAGCACAGCCGGAAAAACGCAAGCTGGAGGATTTCCAGTACCTCAAGCTGCGTTTTGATAGCGGCGTTGCACGGATAACCATGAATCGCCCGGAACATAATCTTCTGAATGAAGCGATGCTGCGTGAACTCGCTAACGGCGTGTCGTTAGCGGGCGATCGCGACGATGTGAAACTTATTGTCCTGGATTCAGCGTGCAAAGTTTTCTGCGGTGGCATCGACATTGGAGAATACACGTCGCAACGCGTTTTTCAAATGTTGGATGCCTTCCATGCCGCGTTCGCCGGAATGTTAGAGGTTGGAAAACCGGTGGTGTGCGTCGTCAACGGACCGGCGATAGGCGGCGGAGCGGAACTTGCGGCCTTCGGCGATTTAGTGATTGCCACGCCAAAAGCACGATTTGCGCAACCGGAAATTTCCATCGGTGTATTTCCACCGCTCGCCTCCACGATCCTCCCGTTCCTTGTTGGCCCGAAGGTCGCTCTGGAACTGGTGTTAACTGGCGAAGCCGTCACGGCCGAGCGCGCGCTGGAGCTTGGCCTCGTGAATCGTCTCGTGCCAGAAGCGCAGCTGGAACAGACCGTGAACGATCTCGTCGGCCGTATCGCTGGTCATTCCGGGCCGGTTCTGACCATGGCAAAGAAAGCCATTCTGGGCGGCATGGGTTTATCGCTCCGAGAGGGGCTCAAGCACTCCATGAATATTTTTCTCAACGAGCTTTATCGGCTGGAAGATTCCCAGGAAGGATTGCGCGCGCTTGTCGAAAATCGAAAACCGAATTGGAAGAATCGCTAAGCCGTTCCTTTTTAAGAGGTGCCCACTACACAGATTGACACTCCGAAGTCCGGGGCATACACTCGTTTTTTAATTTGCAGGCCAAGGGAGCGGGGAAGGCCGTGAAAATCGGCCGCGGTCCCGCCACTGTAATCGGCTAAAAAGCCGTAAGCCAGGCCACCCTCCCGTGCCGCAGAGGCCCGCGTTCTTCGCGAGAAAGAGCGCAGCCGTTAGCCCCAAGGTACTCGTGGGGCTTTTTTGTTGGGCAAAAGAAATTCTGTTGTGAGGGGAGATTCGTGAACGTAGCGCGAGGCGCACGGTTTCAGAACCCAGTATGTGTTGTGCTTGCGGTTTTGCTGTTCTGCGGTAGGCCTATGCGCGCGCATGTGTCTTCGCAGGATGCTGCTGCTCTACCGATTTATCGCGAATTGACCGACGAAACGGGTCGCACGGTACGCGTGCCGCAGCCTGTTCGTCGAATCGTTTCGCTAGCACCGAGCCTTACGGAAACCATTTATGCGCTGGGGCTGCAGGAGCGCCTCGTGGGAGATACAGACTTTTGTGATTATCCTCCAGACGCGCAGAGAAAGACCAAGGTCGGCGGAGCCATCAACCCGAGTTTGGAAAAGATTGCCACGCTGCGGCCTGACCTTGTCCTGGTCACCAAGGCTCTGAATCGGCTGGAAACAGTTCGCTCACTCGAGGCGCTGGGAATTGCGTCTTATGCTACCGACCCGCATTCTGTGGCAGAAATTCTTTCCTCCACGCAACGCCTGGCCGATGCGCTTGGCGCACGCGAACTAGGGGCTTCGGTCGTAGAGGACCTTAAGCACCGGCTGGCTGAGTTACAGGAGCGGCTACGTGCGCTGCCACCGCGCCGCGTATTGTTCGTGGTGTGGACCGAACCACTCATCTCCATTGGTAAAGATACATTTATCGCTGATGCGTTACGCCAGGCTGGTGCTGTGTCGATTGTGGAATCGACGCAAAGTTGGCCACAGGTAAATCTGGAGGAAATCGTCCGCCTTCAGCCGGAATTTCTGGTATTTGCGAATGCGCATCTAGAATCTACATCGCGTGACTTCGATGCCATCGCCGGCTTGCCGGGATGGCGTCTCCTCGAAGCTGTGCGCAACCGGCGTTACGCGATTGTCAACGAAGCCGTCAACCGGCCCGCGCCGCGAATTATCACGGCAATCGAAGATCTCGCGCGCCAGTTGCACCCGGATGCTTTCGTCGAACCACCGAATATCAAACGGGAAAACGGCCAGGATCATTCCCCGGTAAGCCGGCAGTTGCCTCACGATTCCGCACGAGCACTGCAGTTTGCAGGCGGCGACGCGGGCGGACAGGAACACTGCTTATGCGCCCGTTGACTCTTTCTCGTCTGCTCCTACAATGCGCCATCCTTGCCGCCATCCTGTTTGTAGTTGTGGTGATCGCGTTAAAACTTGGCGCCGTACCCGTTTCCCTTTATGGCCTGGGCCGCGATCTACTTCGCGTGATGTTTGGACAGAGCAGTCAGATTTCCAGCGATTACGGTCTGATTGTTATTGATATTCGACTCCCGCGAATTCTTCTGGGAATTATGGTGGGCTCATCACTCGCGGTTGCAGGCACCAGCTTTCAAGCGTTACTCCGTAATCCCCTCGCGGACCCATATGTGCTCGGCGTTTCCAGTGGAGCAGCGCTCGGCGCCATCCTTGCTTTGATTGCCGAGCCGCATCTTTCGCTTTCTCCGGCGCTGGCGGCTTTGCTGACGCCATTCGGTGCCTTCCTCGGTGCTGCGGCGACGATTGCCGCGGTATATGTTCTCGGACGCCGGGAAGGACGAATGGAGAGTAGCACTCTGCTGCTTGCGGGCATCGTCACGGCTTCTTTTATGTCTGCAATCATCATGTTTCTAATGACCACTCTTTCAGGCAGTAACCTCCGAGGCATGGCGTTTTGGCTGATGGGTGATTTGTCGACTTCCTTTCAGAAAAATTTGTACTGGGTTCTCGGTGTGGGATTTTTTGTCGCGGCAGGCGCCATATATACCACGGCAGCAGACCTGAACCTCCTTCTCGCTGGCGAAAAAGAAGCCATGCATCTAGGCGTGGATGTTCCGCGTGTGCGGCTGGTGGTGTACATCGCGGCTTCGATCCTGACGGGACTAGCGGTGTCTGTCAGTGGCGCGATTGGCTACGTGGGTCTCCTTGTGCCTCACGTTATGCGACTCATTTTCGGTTCGGATCATCGAGTACTGCTGCCTACCGCCGCACTCGGAGGAGCAATCGCCGTGGTGCTGGCGGACACGCTCGCCAGGACCGTGGTGGCGCCTGCGGAGCTTCCCGTTGGCGCAATGACCGCGATGGCTGGCGCGCCTCTGTTTATTTACCTGCTGCGTAAGGGACTAGCATGAGCGCGCCCACTCGTACTGCGCTGGCCAGCGGGAAGTACTCTGGAGACGCGCCGCACACCAGCAGCGATGTGCGCTTGAGTGTTGAACAAGTCAGTTACGCCTATTCGCCTAATCCCTCGCAAGCCCCGCTTTTCACTTTGGAAGCCACAAGCTTTCAGGCGCGGGCCGGCGAAATCGTGGCTATTCTCGGGCCCAACGCCAGTGGAAAATCGACATTGTTGAAATTGATCGCCGGAGCATTCCAGCCGCTTTCAGGACGAATTTTGCTTGATGGTTTCGTGACCCATTCGCTTACCCCGCGAGTTCGCGCTCAACGTATCGCTATGGTGCAGCAAGAAAGCCGTTTGTTGTTTCCCTCCCGCGTGTGGGAGTTTGTCCTTCAGGGACGCCATCCCTACGGGCACGCTCTGCGCCTTGATACCGAGACGGACGTCACGATTGCGCGGAATGCGCTGGCGCAAGTCGGAGCCTATGAATTGAACGATCGTTGGATGGACCAGATCTCCGGCGGCGAAAAGCAGCGAGTCATTCTGGCTCGCGCGCTAGCTCAGCAGCCGCTGCTGCTGTTGCTCGACGAACCGACCTTGCATTTGGATATTGCCGCGCAAGTTGATTTGCTCGCGGGACTTCGAAGGCTTGCGGCGGAAAACCGTTATACCGTGGTTGTGGTAACTCATGAGCTGAATTTGGCGGGGGAATATGCAGACCAGGTTTTGTTGCTCCAGCGAGGCAAATGCCTTCGGGTGGGGCCGCCGGCAGCCGTCTATCAGCGCGATTTACTCGAACAGGTCTTTCAGACGCCGCTCACTGTGGAGCTCGGTCCGTCCGGGCGTCCGCGAGTGACTGTGTCTCCTGTGACCTGAAGTATCTTTCTCGTTCACCTAAGCCCCGCGGTTCTAGACGCCGCGGACAATTGTCCTCCGTAGCGGGCCTCAGTGCCCCTTCACAACCACCGCAGACTTCGTGCTCGGGAAAACGGTGAGCTGGCCCTTGCGGTCAGCTCGATTAAGCCGTCGCCGCCGCGCGACTGTAAGGCGGAAAAAGTAGCTCACGGGTCACTGCAGCGAATGCTTCAAAAAGCTTCGCCGCGGGAAGGCTGCGAGCTGGCAACACCGCCAAGCCAGGAGACCGGCGAAGTCAGCAGCCTGTGCGATTTCTTTCGTCACACAGGACAACCTTCAACTCCCGCGCGAGAGGGAGCGGAGGAATCCCATGAACCCAATCATTCTTCGTTCGGCAGTTCTTTCTGCAATTTTGTTTGCGGTTAGCCTTCCCATAAAAGCTCAAAGCGATCCGTTGAATGCCCATCTTACCGGTACGCTTTTGGACTCTGGCGGAGCAGAAGTCAGTGGAGTCCGCGTTATCGCACAACTCGAAAATCAAATCAACGCCCAGATTTGGTCTGCCACTTCGACCGCCGAAGGCCGGTATGTTCTGTCTTTCCCGCCCGGGCGTTATCATCTGCGATTCGAACGAGCACCTTTCGCGGCGCGCGACTTTATTCTCACGTTTACCTCGGGAGAGAGCCGCATGCTTAATTTCCAACTCGCTCTCGAACGTCTATCGTCCAGCGTCATCGTTACCGCCAACGCGCAGCCTCTTGAATTCAGTCAAACACCCGCTCCCACGGACGTCATCACCCATCAGGAAATTGAGGAGCGCCAGATCGTCTTGCTCCCCGACCTCCTGGCCATGCAATCTGGCATGGCCATTACCCGTACCGGACGCATCGGCGGTTTGACCACTGTTTTTCTAGACGGGGGCAATTCGAGTTTCGCGAAGCTGCTCATTGACGGCACGCCCGTCAACTATCCGGGCGGTGATGTGGACTATTCGAATCTCACCCTCGATAATGTCGACAAAATTGAAGTCGTGCATGGCGCGGAAAGTGCTCTTTACGGTACAGACGCCATGACCGGCGTCATCCAAATTTTTACCCATCGCGGCGCTACCCGCATTCCATCCGGCAGTCTCTTCGCGGAAGGCGGCAGCTTCTCTTCAGTTCGCGGCGGAGCTCAGGTTAGCGGTTTGCTCTCCGGCTTCGACTATTCGGCAGCCGCTTCGTACTTTCACACCGATGGCCAGGGCGTCAACGACGCTGACCTAAATCGCGGCTTTTCTGGAAACTTCGGCTACAGCTTCTCTGACTCTAACCAGCTTCGCCTAACCGTTCGCAGCAACTCCAGTTTTGCCGGCATTCCCGGGCAGACCCTTCTGTTCCCGCCCGATAAGTCCGCGTTCTACGATCTACAGCAACTTTTCGCCAACCTCACGTGGACTTTCCAAACCGGTCCTCGCTGGCACCATCGGCTTTCCGGCACGGAAGCTCGATCTCTAAGTATCAGCGGTTTTCCTCCCTTCGGCAATTTCACCAACCAATTCAATCGTGCCGGTTTTCTCCAGCAGTCCACTTATTTCTTCCGCCAAGGCGCGCTAACCGCCGGCTTTCAATACGAAGTTGAAAACGCATCATCCTTCACCCTGGGTGGTGCTCACGCCCGTCGCAACAATCAAGGCGGTTTCCTCGACACTCATTGGACTCCTATCTCCCGCTTAACGCTTGTGGCCGGCGCACGCGCCGAAGCAAATTCCAGCTTCGGCACTCGCGTCGTGCCTCGAGCTGGAGCCGTTCTTGTTCTCCGTTATGCCAAAGGGTTTTGGGGAGACACGCGTGCGCGAGTCTTTTACGGCCAAGGCATTGAAGAACCGACTGCCTTTCAATCCTTCAGTACCGATCCTTGCAGTCCAGGCAATCCCGCCCTGCGCCCTCAGCGCAGCCGCACTTTCAGCGCGGGCTTTGACCAATATCTCGACTCCGATCGCTTCCAGGTCTCCGCAACCTACTTTGGGAACTATTTTCGAGATCTGATAAGCAACTCTCCGGGACCGCATAATCCAGCTTGTCCTTTCGGCACTATCGAATACCTGAACACCGACTTGTCCCGCGCACGAGGTGTCAACTTCAGCGCCAACGCTCGCCTCACTCATTGGCTGTCCCTACATGCAAACTATTCCTTTGACGACACGCGCGTCTTGAAGACCTCCAGTTCCACCATTGGATTCCAGCAGCCCGGTAATCATCTTCTGCGTCGCCCGGTAAACTCCGGTAACCTCTGGTTCAACGCCAATTTGCGCCGCTTGAATTTCAACCTCGCGGCCTATTTCACCGGCGCCCGAACCGACAGCGATTTCGATGGCTTGGAAATAACGCACAATCCTGGTTATGGCCGCTTCGACGTCGCTACCAGCTATCTCCTCAGCGGCGGCTTCACCGTTTACGGTCGGGTCGCCAATCTTTTTGACAAGCAATACCAAGAGGCCGTCGGATTCCCCACCCTCGGTCGTGACGTCCGTGTTGGCCTCAAATACCAGTTCGCTGGCAAAGACTGACCGATGGATGCTCCTATCTACTGCGATCTGCTAACACACGAAGCAATCGGGGAGAATACAAATGAAACTGGAAGGTTCTGAAAAAGAAGGCGTAATCGTTCGAACTCTGGTTGTTCTAGCGATGATATTGCTGGCCGCGGCTTTGCGTATTGCACCGCACCCGTGGAATCTCACGCCGGTCGGCGCTATGGCCCTCTTTTCTGGTGCGATGGTGCGGGACCGCCGCCTTGCGTTTCTGTTTCCGCTGCTGGCGCTTTTTGCTGGCGACCTCGTGATTGGGCTTCACACACTTATGCCATGGGTCTACGCGAGTTTTCTCGTCAATGTGGCGCTAGGCAATTGGCTTCGCAGCCGACCAACACCAGCACGTATCGGGGCGATAACGCTGTTAGGAGCCATTCAGTTCTTTGTGATTACGAACTTCAGCGTGTGGGCTACCTACGATACTTATCCCAGGACGGCGTCGGGGCTCGTAGCTTGCTATATCGCTGGCATTCCGTATTTTTGGAACACTCTGGCGGGCGATTTTCTTTATGCAGCACTGCTCTTCGGCGGGTTCGCGATCGCGGTGCGGCTCGTACCCAGCCTACGGCTGCCCACAGTCGCAGTCCGCTAACACAACTACGGTCGCTGGCGATGCTGATGCTATAATCCTCGCTCTTCTATGGCGAAAACGGCACAAGACGCCGCCGCACTTGCTCCGGAAATCCTGGCGAAATATGAGCCTGTGATCGGGCTCGAGGTCCACGTTCAACTACTGACCAGAACCAAAATTTTCTGCAGTTGTTCCACCCGCTTTGGTGATCCGCCAAACACGAACGTATGCGCGGTGTGCCTCGGCCTGCCGGGCACTTTGCCAGTGGTCAATAAGCGCGCCGTTGAAATGGCCCTGCGCGCTTCGCTGGCGATCCATTGCACCGTGCAGGAACATTCGCGTTTCGCGCGCAAGAATTACTTCTATCCGGACCTACCTAAGGGTTACCAGATTTCGCAATATGAATTGCCGCTGGCTACTGACGGCTGGCTGGAAATTGAACACGGCGGCGCCAAAAAACGCATCGGCATCACCCGCCTTCACCTGGAAGAAGACGCTGCCAAGAATCTGCATGAAGGCTTTGCGCAATCAGCCGAAAAAACCTATATCGACTACAATCGCTGCGGAACGCCGTTGAGTGAAATCGTGTCCGAGCCGGATATGCGTACTCCTGACGAAGCATATGCATACCTCACGACGTTACGCCAGATTTTGCTCTATACCGCCGTCAGCGACTGCAACATGGATGAGGGTTCGCTGCGCTGCGACGCAAATGTCAGCGTGCGCTTGCGCGGTTCGAATAACTTTGGCACAAAAGTAGAAGTAAAAAATCTGAACTCCTTCCGCTACTTACAGAAGGCGCTGGAGTACGAAATTGAGCGTCACATCGGTGTGCTCGAAAGCGGTGGGCACATTTCGCAAGAGACGCGCCTCTGGAATCAGGCGGAAGGGCGAACGGTATCGATGCGCTCCAAGGAGAGGGCCCACGATTACCGTTATTTTCCAGAGCCGGACTTGCTGCCTGTCCACGTGAGCGCCGCTTGGCGCGATGAGGTTCTTCGAACACTGCCGGAGCTGCCGGAGGCGAAGCGTTCCCGCTTCGTGAGCACCTATGGTATTACAACATATGACGCTGCAGTTCTTACTGGTTCGCAAGCTCTTGCCGACTATTTCGAATCGGTCGCCAAAACCGGTGCACCCGCGAAGAGTGCCGCCAACTGGATGCAAACTGAGCTTCTGCGCCGCCTAAATGATTCTGGCAGAGAGATCGATGCTAGCCCAGTTTCACCTATTGCTCTTGCTGAGCTAGTGAAGCTAATCGAATCTCGCCAAATAACCGGAGCCATCGGCAAGAGAGTATTCGCCACGATGTTTGAAACGGGACGCAGTGCTACGGACATTGTCGCCGCCGAAGGTCTGGCACAGCTGAGTGACACTTGCGCAATCGAAAGCGCTGCGCGCGACGTCATCGCGAAAAACCCCGATAACGTCACTAAGTTTAAATCTGGAAACGACGGCGTGTTCCAGTTTTTTGTGGGCCAAGTGATGCGGGCCACCCGCGGCCAAGCCAACCCGCAACACGTGAACGATATTCTGCGAAAATTGCTCTCCTGACTCGAGGAACGAAGGATTAACATGGCAAAGAAATCGTTGAATGTTGGTGACAAAGCTCCGGAGTTCCGCCTCCATGCGGACGACGGCAAAGAAGTCTCGCTTGCTGATTTTCGCGGCAAGCGCGTGGTCCTGTTTTTCTTTCCCAAGGCCAATACCACCGGTTGAACGGTCGAAGCGTCCGAGTTTCGTGACGCAAAGAAACAATTCGACAAGCTGGGAGTAGTGATTCTGGGAGCAAGCGCTGACTCCGTGAAGGCTCAGTCAGCGTTTAAAGAAAAGCAAAAGCTCAACTTCCCATTACTCAGCGATCCTGACCATAAAACAATCGCCGCCTACGGCGCCTGGCAGGAGAAACAATTCATGGGAAGAACCTTCATGGGCATAGTGCGCAGTTCGTTTCTGATTGGACCGGATGGCAAGCTTGAGGAAGTCTGGGGAACAGTCAAGGCTAAGGGACACGCAACTGCCGTTTTGGCGAGAATCAGCGAGATTTAATCAGTATGTTCTTTACCGCTCGTCGCCATGCCAAGAAATCCTCATAAATGCACGATCAACTCGTCTGTCCCAACGCCGGCAGGCTCTATCCACATATTGTCTATCAATCGAGTTTTGCCGATAAAAGTGGCAACAACCGCGTAGCAAGTGCGGGTCACGCGCGTCACTGGCTCAAATGTGTCCGCATCCACTACTTGCGCATAATCTACGGCCGCAAGTGGCTCCGCACTGAAGAACCGTTGCATCACGGACTCCAATTCCAGAGTGTCTCTGGTGCCGCGCGCAATTTCCCGGCGCGTTGCATCGAGCGCGCGAAACAACACCGTAGCCGCGCGCCGCTCGTCGGCGCTGAGGTAAGCGTTGCGCGACGACAACGCCAATCCATCCGCCTCTCGCACTATCGGACAAACGACGATCTGCGTATCTACATTCAGGTCCCGAACCATCTGCGTGACGATACGCGCCTGCTGCGCATCCTTTCTCCCAAAATATGCAAAGTTAGGCTGCACGATTTCTAGCAGTTTCAACACCACGGTGGTTACGCCCCTAAAATGTCCCGGTCTGTGTTGGCCCTCTAGTCGCTCGCTTAATCCATCGACATGCACGTAGGTGGAAAAGCCAGTTGGGTAGACCTCTGCTGGTTCAGGCGTGAAAAGGGAATCAACTCCTGCCGATGCCAAGCTTTCGGAGTCCGCTTCAGCCGTGCGGGGATATCGTGCGTAGTCCTCTTTTGGACCAAATTGTTTAGGATTGACGAAAATCGACGCAATCACCGTTGAACATTCCTCTCGAGCGCGCGTCACTAGCGATAAATGTCCTGCGTGCAGCGCTCCCATCGTCGGCACCAAACCGACGAAAGGATTTTCAGCGCGTGCCTGCCACGCATACTCTTTCATCCAGGCAATGGTCCGTATCGTATCCACAGGGTGGGGATGTACTTACATTAAGCGCGCGCAGCAGTCGTCGCACGCTCGCGGTAAAAATGCATGAGGTCCGTCAGGTTCGGCCGAGCACCTAGCTGTCGCAACATCGTCGTGACCTGGCCGCGATGATAAGTTCCGTGATTGACGAGGTGCTGCATCGATTGCCACCGCGGGTTGCTATATACACCGAAATTTATCGTTTTGTATTCAATGACCTGATCAAGATCTTTCTGCGTCAATCCTTTCACGTAGCTCAACAGGCGCTGCTCCTCCTCGCTCCAGCGGCTTCTTAAACTCTGAATGTCCGTGAATTGAGCCGTCGATGGCACCGATGATGGCGAGCGGCCCTGCAAGCGTTCCAGCCAAATCCATTCCGCGCCGTAAATATGCGCCAAAGTATCTCGCACCGAAGGAAAACTGGAACCAAGCGCCTGCGTGAACTGCTCCGGAGTAAGGGCAGCGGCGGCATCCGACACACGGTGATTGGCCCAACCGTTGTATTCGTAGAGAAGTCGAATTTCTTCCGGTGACATATTCCCTCCCGGTTTTCAATTCTCGTATTAAACCAATTAGCTCGCGATAGAAATAGTCTTACGGTTTTTTACAGCCCGCGGCATGTGGTACGACTCCGCGTCCGACGGAAAGCCGCCGCCCCGAACATCTGCACAGTATTGCCGCACCGCCTGGGAAATGGCTTCGCCTACGTTGGCGTATTGCCGGGCAAACTTTGGCGTCTGCTGAAACGTCAGACCAAGCAGATCGTTCACCACGAGAACCTGCCCATCGCATTCCGGGCCTGCGCCAATCCCAATCGTGGGAATTCGCAGTTCACGGGTAATCTGCGCCGCCAGCTCGCGCGGCACGGCTTCCAGCACAATCGCAAAAGCGCCCGCCGCCTCAACCGCGCGCGCGTCACGCAGCAGCTGTTCCGCCGTCGCGGGAGTCTTGCCTTGCACGCGATACCCGCCCAGTGCGTTCACCGATTGCGGGGTCAATCCCACGTGACCCATCACAGGAATTTCTGCCTCCGTCAAGCGGGCGATTAACTCCAGCCGCCGTTCGCCGCCTTCAATCTTCACGGCCTCGGCGCCCGCTTCCTTCACGAATCTCACCGCGTTGCGGAGCGATTCAGCGGTGTCTGTGTGATAGCTGCCGTAGGGCATATCGGCTACGACTAACGCGTGATGGGCTCCACGTCGTACTGCCTTCGTGTGGTGGAGCATCTCCTCGATAGTTACGGGCAGCGTATTTTCGTACCCCAACACAACCATGCCTAGCGAATCGCCAACGAGCAACACATCTACGCCAGCCTCATCAAGCAATCGCGCCGTCGGATAGTCATACGCCGTCAAGCAAGTGATTTTCTGTATTTTGTGTTGGGAGCCCGCAGCCGCGGCTTTCCGCTGCAGGATATCGGGGACAGTAACTTTACCGTCGCCCGCATTCGGGACAATACTCATGGTGGCCTCCGGTGCCATTCCCTAAAAACAGGATACAGCCCTGTACCTTACCTTCCAGAAGAGTAACAAATTCCCGCGCCTGAAACCACACATTTCCACAAACGCGGAGTTACTTCTTAACTCTTCCTGGGCGCCTGCGCGCGGCCTTTCCATTGTCCGCCGCGGCCTACCCAGTATCGTACAGCGGAAAGCCACGTCGCATACCCATAAAAGATTGCTGCCACCGGCAACAACAGTGTCCAAAATGGCAGCAGTCTATAGAAACGTACCGTCGGCAAAAACGAGATAAACATCATCAACGTCGCCAGGACACGCGTTCCGTGACTAGGCGAGATGAGGAGCAGGAGCGGTGTCAGATACGTCAAAAATATTCCTGCCAATGCAGCTGACAAGAGCGGCGCAGAATAATGAAGCTGTGTGAATGCGGTTCGCGCAATCATGTCGCGGATTTCGCTGAAACTACTGTAACTTCGAACGCTCACGCTGCTGCGCGTTAAGCCCATCCAGATCCGGCCACCGCTTCTCTTCACTGCACGCGCCAGCGCGCAATCGTCAATCACTTCACTGCGTTTGGCAGCTAACCCGCCAATCCTTCCCAGTCCGCTGTGGCGCAACAGAATGCAGCCACCTGCGGCCCCGGCGGTGCGCTTTTTCGCATTGGCGATCCATCGCGGCGGATACAACAAAAGAAAAAAGTATAGGAATGGAGGGATAAGCAGACGCTCCGGCAGCGTTGTCGCTTGCAGCATTACCATCAACGAAGCAATGTCCAAATCATTTCGCTGGGCGCACGCCACAAGCCCTCGAAGTGTGCCCGGGCTGTGCTGCACATCCGCGTCGGTGAACCAATAAAACTCCGGCGCATCCTTTTGTGCACTGGCCACCCCTTTATTCAGTGCCCAGAGTTTTCCCGTCCACCCCGCGGGCTGTGCATCCGCGGTTAAAATAGTTACCTGATTCACCACCTCATTCTCGACGGCGGCAAGTTGGGCAACACGTGCGGTGTCGTCGTCGCTGTGGTCATCCACCACCACCACGCGAAAATCGCCGGGATAATTTTGCCGCGCTAGCGAAGCAACACTTCTGCCAATCGTTTCCGCCTCGTTGCGTGCCGGCACAATGGCCACCACACTCGTCCAGTTTTCAACATCATTTGTCTGTTTTTCATCGCTGTGGGACGCCCCGATCCACCAAAACCCACCGCGCAGAAAAAAAAGGTAGCACCAAATCCCCAGCGTAATGATTGCTAGCGCACTGACGCCGTCAAAGGAAATCACCATCATCATCGCCGGGCCATCATCTCGTGCTAAAGGATATTCAGCCACACGTCGGCAGACAATCTTCCATTGCCTAGGCTAACAATCGTCCGAAAATTCTTCCGTGGAGGGTAGCTGTCGAATTACGAAGACTTGGATTTCTCGGTGTGCAAAGCCGCAGCACGATGGATGGCTTTGCGAATTCTCTGATAGGTCCCGCAGCGGCAAATATTTCCGCTCATCGCATCGTCGATGTCCGCATCACTGGGGCTGGGCTTCTTTGTCAGAAGCGCTGCCGCGTTCATGATTTGTCCTGGTTGGCAGTAACCGCATTGCGGCACATTTTCTTCCATCCAAGCCCGTTGCACTGGATGGTTGCCATCGGCGGAGAGTCCTTCAATCGTCGTGATCTTTTTCCCCGCAATGCTCGCCGCTGGCGTAATGCAGGACCGCGTCGCTTCGCCGTTGACGTGCACCGTGCAGGCTCCGCACAGCGCCATGCCACAGCCGAACTTCGTACCCGTCATGTTAAGCGTGTCGCGCAGAACCCATAACAAAGGCATGTCCGGGCTTACATCAACGCTCTGGCTTTTTCCGTTTAGCGTGAAACTGATAGCCATAGTGCCCTCCAACAACAGAAACTGGATTCTACCGTAGTAATGTCCGAGAAAAAATAGGCACGATTGCGTCCCGCTTCGACGAAGCGATCAAGCAGAAACGACCCTCTGCGGCAATTCCTTTTCTACTCCTCGCCAGCCCACCGGCCTACCACTCACCGCTTCCTTGACCGAACGGAACAATACCACGTACATCAGTTGGCGGTAGTAAAATCGCTGCAACAATACCGGGATGAGCAGCGTCCAGTCTTCCTTGCGCTCCAATGCGAACGCCAGAACACAAGTCAGAATATCGATCAGTAAGAATGCCAGGAAGAACAGCACAGCACGTAACAAATCTTCTGTGGTGGAATGGATTTGCGGTAACCAGGAGATATGCCACCGTTCCAGCGCCCACAAAGCCACGGAGCCAAGAAACAATAAATCAATGATTGGCGAAATCAGCGGAAGCAATATCTGAAAAACAAATATGTTTGGCAGCGCGATGCATCCCAGCGTTCCGTACTTCGGCTTAAAAAGTGTGCTGCTGTGCTTCCAGAAAGCTTGCAGCGTTCCGAAAGTCCATCGGAACCTTTGGCGGATCAACACGCCAGGCGTTTCGGGAGCTTCCGTCCACGCGATCGCTTCTTCGTCGTAGCTAATGCGCCACCCAAGCCGTCGAATCGCGATCGTCAGGTCCGCGTCCTCAGCAACGGTATCCGCGGTGATTCCTCCGGCTGCCTCTATGGCCTTTTTTCGCCATGCACCCAATGCTCCCGGCACAACCGTGATGCAGTTGAGGAGATCGAAAGCGCGTTTCTCCATATTCTGACTGGTGATGTATTCCAGAGCCTGCCAGCGCGTCAGCCACCTCGAGCGGTTCCCCACTTTTACGTTTCCTGCCACCGCCCCGATCCGCGGATCAGAGAAATGACGCAACAACTTAACGATGGCGTCCGGCTCGATTTCCGTGTCTGCGTCAATGGTCACCACGATTTCCGTGTCTGCCAGGGACATCGCACGGCTCAGCGCCGCGGCTTTTCCTCGATTAACTTGGTGAATGATACATACGCGCTCATCCGCGCCAAAATGCTCATCGAGCAGAGCCCCCGTCGCATCGCTCGACCCATCGTCTACGACGATGACCCGCAAATCCTTCAAGCCGGTTGCCAACACCGAAGCCACCGTCTCTACGATCACCCGTTCCTCATTGTGCGCCGGTATCAACACGGTCACAGATGGAGGCGGATCGGATATCACCGTATGGTCCGGACGCAGCTTTTCAATCAGTGCCAGAAGGCCAATGATCACAGCGCGTCCGCTCACCAACACGATCCCAATGATAAAAATTGTAGCGATACCCAGCCGGAACCAGTGGTAGATCCCAAAGATGAATCCATCGGCGTGCGCTTCGAACTGCTCTTCCTTCGAGAGCGGCAACATTACTTCCGCGCGCGTTTTCCCGATTAAGTCTGGCACCGAAACAAATTCGTATCCCTGTGACCGCAATGTGTCGATTATCTTCGACAGCGCCACGACCGTCTGGCTGCGGTCGCCTCCTCCATCGTGGAACAGGATTATGTTGCCCTTGCCCGCGTCTTGCACCACGTTGTTGACGATTTCCTGTTCCGGAACCTGCTTGCCATTCAGCTGTTTCCAGTCATGCGCGTCGATCTTTTGTCCAATGATTAGATACCCCATCTGTTGGACCGCGGGAAGTTGCGCTACTTCCGACGCGTATTCCGGTTGGTGATCGATGCCGTATGGAGGCCGGAATAATGTGGACTTTACCCCCAAGGTACTTTCAATCAGCCGCTGCGTCAGGTTAAGCTCCCACCGCAATTGCGTATGGGAGAGGTCGTCAAAACTGGGATGTGTATAAGTATGATTCCCAACCTCATGCCCCTCCGCGTACTCTTGGCGTACTAACTCAGGCCATTGATTCGCCGCCATACCCACTACAAAGAACGTCGCCGGAACCTTTTTTTGTTTCAGGATCTCCAGAATCTTCGGCGTCCAGCGCGTATCCGGACCGTCATCAAAGGTGATAGCCAATTTTTTATTCGCGGCGCCAAACTGATTAATTTTGTACGACAGAGGATAAGCGTCGTACGTTTCATTGGTGAAGAGATCGCTCGCCGCATCGTACGTAAAACTCCGGTGGCCCTGTTTCGGTGTGTCCGCGAAATACCAAACGTCTCCCGCACCTTCCAAGATCAAATCCGGACCCGGCGCGATGTCCTCGAGTTTCTGCCGTACTTTTTCGTCTGCCCGCGTTATGTCTAGGATTGGCCAAATCGATGTATCCGACGAGCCTAACCGCCATAACGCTGTCCCGTGTACCCCTAGGCGTTCGCTCGCACGCAATTCGTTATACGTGGTCAGTGCATCGAGCATCCACACCTGGTGCACATGATCGTGCTCATCGCTATAGGAGTAATGCGGATTCAGCGAGATCGGGTCAAATTCCACTTGCGTCTGCGATTCTGAAGCGTGCAACAGTGCTTCCTGCACGCTGAATGAATCCGCGTGCCCATATTTATTTTTCGTGGATTCCGGCCAATCGTACGCATAGCTCCCCACTGCCACGATGATCTTCTCCGCTGGCACTATTTTCAGAATCTGCTGGAGGTTTTCCACGAACCAGTCCTGCGCTGCAATCGGACCTGGGGGCGAACTCAGCCAGTGCTGGTCATAGTTCATCAACAGGATTGCGTCGCAGTTTTTGCCAAAAAAAGCGTAATCGTACACTTCATCGCGCGCAGGTAGGGCCACCATCAACTTCAAGCCCACCGCATGCAGTGCTGGACCCAGTTCCGCTGCAAATTGCCGGAAGTGTGCCTGGCTCGCGTCGGGAACTTCTTCGAAGTCTACGACGATGCCCGCCTCGTGGGATTCGACCGCGTATTCCACCAGGTTCTGTACCACTCGTTGTCGCGCGACCGAACCCGCCAACATTTGCGCCATTTCCTTGGTGTGCCATTTCAAGCCGTCAGAGTTGTTAACCAGCGCCATCATCGGTAGCTCAACGTTCATGCTCTTCATCCACTGGTGCAACTTATCCTCTTTGAGGAGCGCGATTGCTTCGCTGGGAGAGGTCTTGATCGTATCCTGCCCGTGCTGGTAATCCACCACACTCAGTGAGCCATCCGGCGAAACAGCGTGCAGCTGTTCCGCTATGAGTAAATCTACGTCTTTGTAATGTCTCTTCAACGACGCCAGGCTGTTGGGGTCCCAGCTCACGAAAAACGCGGCTCGCAGCGGGTCGTAAGTTGCCGGCATCGCGCCGATGTTCGCTATCCGCCGGCGGCGCCCTTCTCGCAGCGGTGGTTTAATGATTTTTTTCAGCTTCAGAGGACGATATCCGGACTTGGTATCCGGTAGCAGGCCGGCGGGAAGATCCACGCTAGCCGCGATGGTGACGAAAAAGTACGCCAGCAGTAGCGTCAGCAACGCTCCGCTAATTTCCATCGCCCGCCGCGTACGCCGCCAGCGAACGCGCTCCGCGTCATAAAAGATAGGTCCGCGTTCTTTCATTGTATCTTTCCACCTACTGGCACTGCCGGGCCGTCACGACGGAGGCTGAGTCCGTCCGCTCGATTCCGTCTGCTCTATTGTAAGATGCGTTGCATTGATGAAGCGAATTATCTCGAATCCTGCTACCGCGCTCCTCTTAGGTCTCTGCCTGCGCCTCTTTTTCGTACTCAGGTTTCCGGGTAATTCCGGCGATACCGTCCTCTATGAACAGATCGCTGCAAACTGGCTGAAGCACCATGCCTACGCCATGGACGTGGCCGGCGCCGTAACGCTTGTTGACCTGCGCATGCCCGGCTACCCCGCGTTCCTCACGTTTGTATACGCCCTTTCAGGCCGTACCGAAGCCGCTGCTCGTTTCTGGGTCATGCTTGCGCAGGTGTTCGTAGATCTCAGCACATGCGTCGTAATCGCTCGGCTGGCACAGATCCTCGGATCCCGATCCCGTGAAACTCCTCGCCGCAACCTCGCGTTTACCGTTGGCTTGTGGCTCGCTGTCACCTGCCCATTCACCGCCAATTACACCGCTGTACCGCTCACGGAAGTCTGGGCCACCTTCTTTACCGCCGTGGCACTTCTATTCCTGGTTCGGCAGCTTCGTCACCTGGAGCAGCCTGCTACAAATATTTCTAATCCCCCTGACTCCTCCTGGCGAGCTGCGCGTTTCACCGGAATCGCCGCCGCCTTCACGGTCGGTTTTGGAACACTTTTTCGTCCCGAAACTCCTCTCATCCTGATCGCCGCGTGGATGGTCCTCTATTGGTTTCTCGCGCGAAGGCAGCAGCGTTTGCGCTGGTTTCGATTAGTTCTTGTCATGGCCTTCGCTTCTTTCTTGCCGCTCATTCCTTGGGGCGCGCGCAACTTCCTTTCCCTTCATGAGTGGCAATTCCTGGCCCCCAGGAATTCGAATCTCCCCGGTGAATTGGTTCCGCAGGGATTCATGGCTTGGGAGAAGACCTGGCTTTATCGCGTCCGAGATTGTTATCTCGTGTCCTGGAAGCTAAACAACGAACCCATCGACGTGAATGACATTCCCCCCAGGGCCTTCGATACCCCGCAGGAAAAGGAGCGTGTCGCACAGCTCTTGGCGCGGCACAATGAAGATCTGACGCTTACTCCCGAAGAGGACGCCGGCTTTGCCCAACTTGGTCGCGAACGCACCAGGCGCCATCCTCTGGGCACTTATCTATGGCTTCCCGCTGCCCGCGCTCTAACGATCTGGTTTACTCCGCGCATCGAGCTGCTTCCATTTTCCGGTAAAGTGCTTCCTCTAGCCCAAGCCTGGGAGGACGATCCGATCGATCAATCCGTCACCATTGGCTTTTTCGTGTTGAACATCTTTTACGTTGCGCTTGCTGCCATCGGCGCGCTGTTGTTGTGGCGTTCGAATTCTCTGGCTCGCCCTGCCATCGCGCTGCTTGTTCTCTTTGTTTTCCTGCGAACCGCTTTCCTCACCACTCTCGAAACTCCCGAGCCCCGCTATGTTCTCGAATGTTTCCCAGCGGTTCTTGCGCTCGGCGCACAGGTCTTCCGGCGGCCTTCTCCTTCTGTACCCTGCGTTTCGATATAAGATGCTCGATCCCCCTGGATGTCTACGGGCGTTATTCCAGTGGCTCGGGGTGAATGGTCACGCGATAAATCTGCGGAAATTTCCCTTTCACCCGGTCTTCCAGAGCCGCTGTGACGTCGTGTACTTGTGTAATCGGCAGCATGCTTTTCATGGTGCAATGGCATGACACCAGAAAGCGGTGCTCCACCTGACGTACATGCACATCGTGGCAATTCACCAGCTCATCGTATTCCGCCCCTAAACTATTCAGAAAATTCTCTATCGCCTGGCACAACAGTTTCATTTCCTCCGGGCCCGTGTCCGGCGTGGATATGTGCCGTCCCAACGGCTCGATGTGAATATTTACGTTTGTCAATCCATCGCGAAGTTTGCGAATGCCTTCTTCCAACTTGCTCGCTTGGCGATGGGCGTCGCGCAGGCTCAGGTTTTCGTCTACTTCGAGGTGCAGCTCGATAAAAAGCTGGCCATCCTGCTGTAGCGCGGTTACGTCGTGGATCGCCAATCCCATTCGCTGTGCCACCGCGCGAATGGCTTCAAACAAATGCTCTCCTTGCGGCGCGCGCGGCTCTGCGTGCACCATCACATCGGACGGCACGATTTCCCCGATACGCTTTTCAATCGCGTCGCTCAACGAATGCACCTGTTCCAGGCTTGCCGTCCGCGCCACGCTCACCGTGGCATCCACAAAGTGCCGATTACCGGCCCGCCGCACGCGCACCCGGTCCACGTCCAATACGCCATCCATCCGCGCTACCTCTCTCGCAATTTCCTGCCGCAAACCCTCTGGAGCGGCATCCAGCAGCGCGTCTACGGTTCGTTTGCCGAGCCGCGACCCCACCCATAAAATCACTCCCGCGACCGCCAGGCCTGCGAGCGCGTCTGCGTATACCAGCGCCGGCAAATCCCACGCTTCGCCAGCCCACACTAGTCCCACACCCACGATAACCACCATGGTGCTCCACACATCCGTCGAAAAATGCAGCGCATCCGCTTCCAGCGCCTCACTGCCATATTTTCTTGCCACTTTCGAAAGGGCCCGCGCTCTGGTCATGTCGATGCCCAGCGCCACCATTAGCACCACAATCGCCGTCACGCTCGGCTGCACGTGCACGCTATGAAACAACAGCCGGTCAAATCCTTCGTAAATAATAAAGAGCGCCGTGACCACTAACAGCCCGGTCTCCACGAACGCTGAAAAGTTTTCGATTTTCCCGTGACCGTACGGATGTTTCTCATCCGCCGGCAGATCAGACACGCGCACCGACAGAAAAGTGATGATCGCGGCAATTAGGTCCAGTCCGGAGTGCAACGCCTCGGACAACACGCCCAGGCTGCCTGTGCGAATTACCAGAAACGTCTTCAGCGAAACGAGTATCACGGCTGAGCCTACGCTCAGCAATGCCGCGCTTTTCTTCTCCCGCACTTCCTCTACGTATCGCGTTTCCATCGCCGTCCGCTTAGACTACCTCATCTGCGCACCATTCATCGCTATGGCACTCCTTTCACGACTTCGCTTTTATGACTGCAGGCACACTGCCGTGCCAAAATCGGTTTAGCAAGATCTATTATTCTCTTAGGTGAGTTTTCTCAGGTCTTGCGGCGTGGAATAAATCTTAGCGCCGCCGAATTCATACAATACCGCAAGCCTGTCGGCTTCGGTCCATCCGTGAACACATGGCCGAGATGCGCGTTGCAAAGCGTGCACCGCACTTCCGTTCGCACCGTTCCAAAGCTCGCATTCTTTATTTCCCGCACATTTTCCTGCGCGATCGCTTCCCAGAAGCTCGGCCACCCCGTTCCAGAATCGAATTCCGTGCGCCCATCAAACAACGCGTTCTCGCAATCGCCGCAGCGATATAATCCCGGCGCGTGCTGCTCATACAGTTTCTCGGTGAATGCCTTTTCCGTATCCCCGCGTCGCGTCACTTCGTATTCCAACGCCCCTAACTGTTTCTTCCATTCTTCGGCGGTCTTCACCACTTTGGGTAACGTAAACGTCCCCAACCGCGTGCCATCGTCTGCGAACTTCACGATTTTCACGGGACGGCCATCGTCCTTCGCGTCGTCATCAGCGAATGCTGTAAGACAAACGCGTTGCACGCCAGCCAGCAGCCCGTACGCGCCGGCTACCGCCCCTCCATAAATCAATACGCGTCTAGTTATTTCATTCATCAGAAATGTTCGATGTTGCCGTTTACCCGTCGATCGGAATGATCATGTCGCATCTTCACTTCGCTGCGGTCATTGGTGGAGCGGGCAGTATCGGCAAGCGTTTCGGCTCGCCCCGGGCGCCGCGCACTTCCAATTCCGCGAACAACAGCGAAGGTGCCACGATTGACGCCGGCAGCCCGCTTTGCGCCGAGCCAAACGCGCCCAGCGCCGTTCCCGCGAAGCCGTTCATCTGGCTCTGCATGTAGTTGTAGACGAAATTGTCATTTCCAATCGCCGCGATGTTTCGCAGCGCGCGGGAATTCACTCCGATGATGCGCGCCCCGCGAATGATTTCTTCGTGCCCGTCGGCCGGATAAACTCGATACACCACCAGCGGAAGGCGGTCGCCCGTGCCCGCGCCGCCGCCATAACTCGCCAATAATTCCGCGAAGTCGTCCTGTCGCAGCAGGCTGATGGACGGATTATCCATCTCTCGCACCACCACGCAGTAGTTCAATTTTTCCGCGTGGCATTCATCCAGAAATTTCTTCTTCATCTCATCCGCGGATAGCGTCTCTGTGGACGTAAAAAATAAATTGCTCATCGTCGGTTTCGCATCGCTCAAAAATGCCGAGCGTCCGTGCCCGTTCGATTCGTTAAAGTCGGGTCCTGGCCGGCGCGACATCAACTCCCGCTTCAACATCCCGTTTTCCACCAACTTAACTTTTTGCGCGCGCACTCCTTCGTCGTCTACCGTGTATCCGCCCAGCAATGGCGTTCCCTTGTATTCTTTCGCGCTCGGGTCGTCCACCAATGTTACCGACGTCGGCAGCACTCGCGCGCCAATCCGCGTCAGCCAGTCGCTCTTTCCGCCCAGCCCGCTCAACATTTGCTCCACCGCCGGAGCAAATGATACTGGCGGTCGTGAGCCATTCAACGCCGGACCAAGCACTTGCGCCAGCAGCGGTGCCGCGGCCCGTGCTTCGAAAAGCACTGGCCCAGTATAATCCTGCCCACCGGGAGCCGCGCGTAGCGCCATTAACTCGCTGCCGGTCACGTTCAAACCTTTGCGTACCACCTCGGGGCTCGGCAAATCCGCGGGACGCGGCGCGTAGGCGGAATAAAAATGATTGAGCGGCGTGCCATCATCCGCCGGAGCATTCATGCCGGACTCCACAGCCGCGAAGCTTCGGTTCGTGCGAATTTCCGTACCCTCGCTCGTCACCAGATATTCCGTCGCGTACACCAGGTAATAATTCACGCGCGCTTCATAAATCCGGGAAAACGCTCGCATCGTCCCCGACGTATCTCGCACTTCCTGCTCCCAGTTGCGATTCGTCCAATCGGGCGTTATCAGTGGGTCGATCAGATGTATCGACTCCGCTTTGGAAAAATCGTCGATCTCTGATTGCCGCGCCAGGCTGTTCAGGTACGCCTGCTTGCGCGAATACGTCTCCACCGCCTCTTTGAAAGCCTGGTCCGTCGCGATCCACAAATCTTGTCGCAACGAATCGTAATCGCGATCGATGCCCACCGATCCCGTGGGCCCGATGAATCCGCGGAAGCCGTCGTCGCTGATGAAATTCGAATTGTCCAGCTTGTAGCTGCCCACTCGCGCTATCACGTTCATGAAACGGTTGCGCGCATGCGTGCTCGAGAGAAGCGAGCCGAACTCTCCGCTTATTTCCCGCACATCTAGATCCAAGATCCGGTATTCCACGTAATACGGCCGCACCGGTTCGTTTCTGCCTGGAATCTTCAATTCCAGCCGTGTCTTCGCGCGCGCCATTTCATCGCGCATCGCGCGCAGTGTCTGATCGTTATCTTGGGGGACTTGCGCGGCTCGGCCCGAGGCTGCCGTTCCGCAGCTCCACGTGGCAGCCAGGAAAATCCATGCCGTTAGTGTGCGCCTCACAGCTGGCCTCCCGTTTGACCCGTCGGAACCGATTGACCTGTAGAAATTGTGTCGTGGGCAGGCGAAGGCAAAATCGGCGGTCGGTCCGTGGAACTCTGCTTCTTCTGCACTTCCAGCTCGGACGTCAGAATGGCCGGCGATGCGGCGGCTACCGGCACGGAGCCTGATTCCGCGCCGCAATATCCGTTGAACACTTCCGGCGTGTCGCCGGTGGCCACAATCTTCGTCAACGCAGCCAGTGGTGTGCCTACGATGTCCACGCCGCGCACCAATTCGTCGGGCCGCCCATCAGCGTACACTTTGTAAACCACCAGCGGCAGAACCTGAAACGCTTGCGGCTGTCCGCGTCCAGTAAACGTAAATCCACCGGCTATGTCGTCGATCAATAGTCCGTACGTCTTGCCTTGTTCTTTGATGAGGTCGATCAGCTTCGCGCGAAGCTGCGCATTCGTGACGCTCTTGTTGCTCTGCACGATCAGGTTTCCTTGCCGCGAAACCGGTGTCGCTCCTAGCTGGCGTCTACCGTGGCCATTGGAACGCGGAAAGTCCGCCAACGGCGATCGCGACATTTCGAAATTCTTTAACACTCCGTGATCCACCAGCGTTACTCGCTGTGCGGGAACGCCCTCATCGTCGAACTGGTAGTAGCCCAGAAGTTCCTGCGAGCCCAATCGTCTCATCGTCGTGTCGTCCACAATGGTCAGAAAACTCGGCAAAATCTGCTGTCCCACTTTGTTCGAAAATGTTTGTCCCTCGGTCACGTCTTTTTGCCGGTGCCCTTCATCGCGATGTCCGAATACTTCGTGAAAGAAAACTGCTGCCGCGCGCCCGGTTAATAACGCTGGACCCACCGTGGGATCGTTAATCGGCGCCGCCACCAGCCCTTCCAACTCTTTCCGCATGGTCGCTTCGGCCGCGTACACCGCTTTGTCGTCCGGTGCGTCCGCCGGATTCACCCAATCGAAGTTGTAATAACGATCGATGTCCATCCCGTCGGGAGCTTTGCCTTGGATGAACAACTCCAGCCGGTAACGTGTCTGCCCGAATTGTAGCTGCGTGCCTTCGCTGTTTACCTGATACGCGTTCTGTGCTTGCCCCGTGAATGTCACGATGGAATTGATAATCGCCGTCGAGTTGCGGAATGCCTTGGTATACGCCCGCACTTTTTCTTCCCACGGCTTGCGGTCCACGGACATGGAGGCTTGCGGCCCAATGGAGGTATGCGCGTCCTCGCGGGAAAAGTCCGGCGCGCGTCCTTCTTCTGTTTCCACTTTTACTTCTTTGCCCGTTTTGATTTTGATCAGTGCTTCCGCGGAAGCGCGGTATTGCCGATCTGTCTCCAGCCAGATGACGCGCCGCAGTACTTCAGCATCGTCGTCAATAGGCACCGGGGCGCCTGGCCCGCCGTTGGCCTGCTGCCGCTCGCCTACTTTGTGGGAGCTATCCAAGAGGTAATCCCCGGTCCGCACGGAAACTTCCAGCCAGCGGTTGCGCCCGTCGTTGCTTGTCAATAACGCTCCATTCGAACCCGAGACATCCGCACGCTGCGTATCCGTTACCGTGTAACTAATGAAATAGGCGGGCGGCTCCTGCGCTTTCAGCGCCTGAATCGAGCGGTCCATTTCGGCTTTCAGTGCCGCTAGCACCGGCGAACGCTTCACCTGTCCTTCCGGTGGTCCGGCTTGCGAAATCGGAGCCGCTGAAAACAGTAAAATTGTTAGATTTAACGCACCTGCAAAGAGAATCGCGCCACTACGCCTCGTTCTGATCAAAGGAAGCCTCATTCTGGGTTAGACGGGACTATGAATAGTTCAGTGTACGCCAAATTCAGTATCAGCCGAAACCGCTACCCGCCCACATGTTTCCAGCTGTAACCGCACGTTTCCGTCACGCTTCCATCTCGCCACACCAATTTGATGGGGGCGGACTGCAGACCGTTGCACTTCAGTCTCGATGAATCGCCTCTTCCCCCACCCTCAACTGCTCGTCAGCGCCAGCCACGCTGCTAATGCCGCCAGTTTTTCCTCCGCGCGCCACGAACCCTTGTGTCCATCGCCTAGATCCGCGGCAATTCGTTTGGCTCGCCCCGTGCTCGTACGCAATAACGCCGCTGTCTCTGCATACGCATTCTTCTCCAAGACTACCGCGCAACCAATTTTGTGCCCGCGCAACGCATCCTCCAGCACCGTGCGAAACAATTGTCCTTCAAGCGCATGTGCGCGAATATGCTCGTTATGTAGAGAACCCGGATCCACCAGGCTGCCCACCACTAGCGCCGCGACCCGCACACGGCAGTCCGCTTCGTTCGCTTGTTTGAGGAGCTCTGCGACCGATCGTTCCGCCGCCCGACCCACCACGTTTCGCAGCCTCTGCACCTCGTTTCTTCCTTCTTTCTCGGGCAGTTCGAGCGCGGCGTGATAAGGCTGCTTCGATCCAGGAACTTGTGGGTCAGATAAAAGAATGGGCAGGCATCGTAGCAAGCGTGGCGAAGAGGAGTTGCCAGTGAGCAATACCGCCATCGCCCAGCCGGATTTTACGCGAAAACCCAGACCGCCTGGCCTAGGCTTCGCGTTCAATTCCATGGCTTTCTCCTCTCCATGCGCTACCCGGAGGGAAAGAAATTAGGAAGCGCCGCCTTCAGTGCGTGGCGGGTTCGGCGGCGGGATGCATGCCGTGCTGTGGCACTTCGTGGATCCCGCGCGCCGGCGGCTCGATTCGCTGGCGATAGAAATGATCGAGCGGCAAGCGGCCCTTCCCGATCGCGTACGCCTTCTCAATTGCTTTCGTAACGTACGCCTTGGCCAGCGTCGCTGCTTCGCGTAGCGTGCGCCCGGCCGCCAGTTGCGCTGTAAGTGCCGAAGCAAAGGTGCATCCGGTTCCGTGCAGATAATTTTCGTGCACGCGCTCGCCTGCCAGCGTCACAATCTCCTCGCCGTCGAATAAAACATCCACCGCGCGTTCCATATGTCCGCCCTTGAGGATCACCGCGCGCGCGCCCATCTCCACAATCTTCCGCGCGGCTGCTTCCATGTCTCCAAGGTCCTTGATAATCAGTCCTGTTAGACTTTCCGCTTCCGGAATATTGGGAGTAATCACGCTGGAGCGTTTCAATAATTCAGTTGCCAGGAACTTGATTCCTGCGGCATCCAGCAATTCCGTGCCGCTCGATGATTTCATCACCGGGTCGTGCACAACATGCGCAAATCGGTGCGCGTCCAGAAATTCCGATACCGCCACCGCATTCCCTCGATTGCCTAGCATCCCGATCTTCACTGCGGCGATATCACAATCCTTCGCCAGTATCTCCAACTGCGCCCGCAACGTCGCGCTCGGCGTGTTATGCACATCCTCCACGCCCTGCGTGCTTTGCACTGTCACGGAAGTGATCGCTGCTACGCCGTAGCATCCGTGCGCCGCGAAAGTTTTTAAATCCGCCGCTGTTCCGGCCCCGCAGGACGGGTCGAATCCCGCAATCGTCAGAAGTATTGGCGGGGTGGAATTGATGTGATTAGGCATTTTGTCTAGCTTTATTCCTTTTAAGTCTTCTTAATTGGGGCGTTTCGTTTAAAATTCTTTTCGTGCCTGCTAATTTCCGTTCGCTCTGAACAATTTAATTTTACTTTTCGCCCCACTAAACCCAAACAAGGCGGAAATTGCCGGTCGCAATTCCGAAACTGATCGGAATGCACCGGCAATTGCGAATGTACGCGTGCCGTTTGCTGCACGCAAGACAAAAATTTGTAAAACTCGTGCGCGTCGTTCCAGCTTTCGCCTCTTCCTCGGCGGTGAGCAGTGGACACACAATTTCCCGCTCTAGATCGCGTCTAGCCGTTCGCAATTTGCAGTTCGCGATAAGCTTTTCGCAGTCTTAGTTCCGTTTGTAATGGCTGTTCGCACTTTGGCTGGGATTTATTTCCTGCGTAGATGGAGACGCGGTGCCTGAAAGTGTAATGGGAAAAGTGTGGTTGGAAAAATATTCTAGACTCACAACATTGGGGAAATATTTTATGTGCCGGCAGGGGCAAAAACGCCCAGTATTTCGAATGGAAACACTCGCGACTTTTATGGAATGAACCTGCATTTTATGTAAGGAGCGCGCGATTTTATGGAAACAAGCCCCGCGTCATGGAAAAAGCCCGCGGACGAGCGTGGCCTCAGAAACTCGGCTCACCGCCAATATCATGGCGCCGGCACGCGGCGGAACGTGATGCTTGCGCATGGTCTCGACCATTTCGTGAAACGCACGCACCATCGTTTTCTGTAAACGCGCATTTACTTCGTCCAGTTCCCACACCAGGCCCTGCTGATTCTGCACCCATTCGAAATAACTTACGGTAACCCCGCCTGCATTTGCCAAAATGTCCGGCAGGACCGTAATTCCACGCCGTGCAAGAATTTCATCGGCGTGAGGTGTAGTGGGACCGTTGGCGGCTTCCGCAACGATGCGCGCTTTAATAGCTTCCGCATTCTGCAGCGTGATCACGTTTTCCAAGGCGGCTGGAATCAAAATGTCGCACTTCATGGCCAGCAATTCATCGTTAGTCGTCCGCGACGCGCCGGGCATGCCCACCACGGTGCCGGAGCGTTCTTTATACCGAATCGCTTTTACGGGATCGATGCCGCGCGAATTGGTTACGCCGCCGCGCGTATCGCTGAGCGCGATGATCTTCGCTTTTCTCTCCGCGAATAAACGCGCCGCGCTGGCGCCTACATTTCCAAATCCTTGAATGGCGATCGTCGCGCCGCGCAACGAGATTTTTTTCAGCTTGCATGCTTCTTCAACCACAAAAACCAGTCCGCGCGCCGTCGCCTCGTCGCGTCCCACCGAACCTCCGATGGAAGTTGGTTTGCCAGTCACCACTCCGTGTCCAGCGCGCCCCGTCATCATGGCGTACGTGTCCATGATCCACGCCATCGTCTGTGCGTCCGTGTACACGTCCGGCGCAGCAATATCCTGGTCCGGCCCGATGATCGGTAAAATTTCGCTCGCGTAACGCCGCGTCATGCGTTCCAGTTCGCTCTTGGACATCCGTTTGGGATCGCAAATGACGCCGCCCTTGGCGCCCCCGAACGGCACGTTTACCGTCGCCGTTTTCCACGTCATCCCCGCAGCAAGCGCCTTCACTTCATCCAGCGTAACGTTGGGATGAAATCGTATGCCGCCTTTTCCTGGGCCGCGCGCCACGTTGTGCTGCACGCGGTAGCCGCTTAATACTTTCACCTGGCCATTGTCCATTTTCGTCGGCAGCGAAACTTCCAGCACGCGTTTGGGTGTGCGCAGAATCTGCCGCAAGCCAGGATCAAGTTTCAAAAATTCCGCCGCCATGTCGAACTGAATCTGCGCGATGCGAAATGGATTTAAATCCTCGCGAGGAGCAATGCGCGGCACCATCGGCGGTGCGCCAATTTGTCGTGTCGGGGCTGTCGGCTTTGCGACCGTGGCCATCGGCGTCGGTCCTTTCCCTAGCTCGATCGTCTCTCGATAAAATTTCTGCTGCCCTGTGCCTGAATTCCCTGCCGAAATTATTCCTTAAGCTTTCTGTTTCCCTGCACCTGAATTGGTAAACTGTAAACCTTTTGTTGCCATGCTCCGGAAATTAAAATTCGTTTCTTAGCAAACGCTCTAGCCGTTGGCCGCAATTTTTTTCGTGTCTGCCAAATATTTATCCCGGCACGCCACCGAGCAAAAGTACAACAACTCGCCGTTCTCTCGCAGTGGAATGGCCAGCACCTCCGCAAGGTGCACGCCGCAAACCGGGTCGCGCAAGAGCTTGCGTGCGCTTCGCTCCGGCCTGCTACCCGCCGCGCCCTGTGCTGGTGTGTTCGTTTCGTCGCCAGCACCGCTTCCGCCGCGCAACATCCCATTCACCACGCGTCCCAGGAGCCGTACGCCCCAGGAAACCACCACCAACCAGAACAAAAACCGCAACATGCGCGCTAGAAACATCATGAAAAATTTCCCTATTGGGACCGCCCCACCTCAACCGTCCTTAGGTTATCCCTGACCTTACCGTTATCTACCTTGACGGTATCCCGACTTGCGCCGACCCAGGCACGGCGGCGGGAACGCACTAGTACGCGGGTGAGGCGAGTGTATGCAACCGCAAAAGGGTGCGTCAAACGAAAATGTGTGAATTCAAGAGGTTGCGAGACGAATAGTACTCCATCTCTGTGGACAAAATGCCGCCTATATTCAACTAAAGTTAACTATACCAGCGAGTTACAATGGTTTGAGGCTGCCCGACCCCTCTCTTCGCTGTACCACCCACGCTATTGAGTACCCTCTCATTAGCCAGCGGCAGGCGCTAGGAAATCTCCAGCCGATCTTTGGCTGGCAGGAAGAATGCGCTCTATATCCATATGCCATGCCGATGCTAGGAATGCCCGTCTCATTTGCCACCGATCCTACGAATACCCGTTTCAACTGACGGGAGCTCCTACGAATCCTTAGCTGGGACAGGAATGCGCTCAATACCCATATATGGGCGCAACACTTCAGGGATGATGATTGAGCCGTCCACCTGCTGATAATTCTCAATCACCGCGATCCAGGTTCGCCCGACCGCGAGTCCGGAACCGTTAAGCGTGTGCACGAAGTCGCTTTTTCCGCCGGCTTTCGGTTTGTAGCGGATTCCCGCGCGGCGCGATTGGAACGCTTCGCAATTGGAGCACGAAGATATTTCGCGGAATTCGTTGCTCGATGGCAGCCACACTTCTATGTCGTACGTTTTTGCGGAAGCAAAACCCATGTCACCAGTGCACAACAGCACAGTGCGATAGTGCAAACCAAGTTTTTGCAAAATCGTTTCCGCATTGCTCACGAGGAATTCGTGTTCTTCGTAGCTCTTATGCGGATGGGTGAACTTGAAGAGCTCGACTTTCTGAAATTGATGCTGCCGCAAAATGCCTCGCGTATCTTTGCCCGCCGCACCGGCTTCGGAGCGGAAGCAAGCGGTCCAGGCGGTGACGCGAATCGGGAGCTGGGCTTCCGCAATCGTTTCGTCGCGGTACAAGTTGTGAAGTTCAACTTCAGAAGTAGGCGTGAGCCACAAGTCGGTATCCTGCACTTTGAAGAGCTCGGCGGCGAACTTCGGCAACTGGCCGGCGCCGGTGAGCGAAGCAGTATTCACCAGAAATGGCGGAAGAATTTCCGTGTAGGCGTGTTCGTGCGTATGCACGTCGAGAAAGAAATTTGCGAGCGCGCGTTCCAGGCGTGCGCCCCAACTTTTGTAAACTGCGAAGCGCGCGCCCGCGATTTTCGTGGCGGCGGAGAGATCCAGAATTCCCGCGCGCTCCCCCACTTCCCAGTGCGGCTTGGGAGGGAAATCAAATTTCGGCGGCGCGCCCCACCGTCGCACTTCCACATTGTCGGCAGCGCTGTGGCCCACGGGCACGGAAGAATGCGGGAGGTTCGGAATGGTGAGCAATAATTCGCGCTGCGTGGCGTCGAGTTCGGCGATGCGTTCATCGGTTTGCTTGATGAGCTCGGAAAGCTGCTTCATCTGCGCGAGGATGGCATCGGCGTTCTGCTTTTCTTTTTTAAGTCGCGCGATTTCTTCGCTAGCTCTGTTGCGCTGCGCTTTGCGCTTTTCATTTTCGGTGATGAGTTCGCGGCGCTCGCGGTCCAAAGCGCGAAAGGCTTCCAGGTCGAGCGCGATACCGCGCTGCTTGGCCATGGCCGCAAAGAGATCCAGATGGTCCCTAAAGTAATTGAGATCATGCATAGGCTTGGAAGAATAGCGTAAGGGAGTGGGAGGTGGCGAGTGCCGGGAGAAGAGCAGGGAACAAAGCGGCGCGTCGTCGGAGGTGCAGCGCGTGCACCGGGAGTTTGACAGGATCGGTGGTTAACCATAATACCTCCATCCCCCGGTTTTTTTGTAACTGAGTATTCTAAGGCAGTTATGGGCAATTTTTCGGGTCTGCCGATTCTACGAGGGGTTAGCCAGAAATGTACGTTGGGATGGACCATCTCCAAGCTGCAATAAGGGTAAAACCGGCTGAACTTCGAGCGTCACAATCCATAAATGGCCCAGCATGGTTATCTAGTATTCATTCGAAAGAGGCTGGGAAAGGGCTGGAGAGCAGAGGTTAGTGTGTCGGGGTAAGACCCTACCTCGAGAGCGCTCCCTCGGTGATTCCCTTAGCCAAATCCGAGCTGCCTGAAGTACTAGGCGATATGAACCGGGTGGGCTATCGACGCATACAAGGGCGGCGCGCAGAGTTGGTACTGTAATCGGGAGTTCGTTGCGAGTTCCCGGAATGAGACATGGTTGTAGCGTGTTCTTTCCTGTGCATTGTGCTGTTGCGCGAAAGTGCAGCAGAACGATCAGAACTCAACTGGCTTCGGGTTACGATACCCTCCATCCCCAACGCCCGAGCGGCCGGTCCCCCCACCGGCCGCTTATTTTTCTGGCAGAACTATGAATAGAGAGAATACAAAAGCGGCAGGCTCCAGCAGCGACGCATCACAGGGAACGCCAGGTACGCACGACGCCGTATCGTTGATTTACGCAGGCTGGCAATCCCCGCAGAACTTTCTGGTGGCGCTGCGGGCCCCGAAGGCCATGCCGGTAGAAAAACGAGCCGAGCCGACGGCTTCTTCTCGATAGCTAAGTTCCGATAATTAAATGCTGAATGACTAATTTTAGAGATAACTAGGCGCGAAGTGCGCACGGCCAAAATGTTTAGCGGATTGATGCTGTATGGGCTGAAAGAGTGTGTCCCCTTATACGGGCAAGAGTTCGGATCAAAGCCCTGCCTCAGGCGAACCCGTTAGATTGGCGCGGTACTAGCTCACACCATACTTCACGTAAACCACTCGCACCACACTTTCCCGCAGCAGCGCACGCGACTCCTTCGCGTAACTCCCTCATGCAATTCCGATGATGAATAGATATGCGTGAAGCACAGATAATGCGGGGCTTAAAGCGAAAACTGGGATGTAAATGAGTGGTGTAGAGGACGGAAAATGAAAAAGGGGGCTGGTGCAAGCCCCCTTTTCGTAATTGACACCCCAAAAACCGGCCAACCGAGTCGAGGTTCGGTCCGGCCACCCCGGGAAGCCAATCTCGTAAGTAGTTAGCAGAAGGAGAGCAAGTGGCGTGCCAGGCAACATCCCGCGTATCAGGGGCCGCAAATGCATTGAAAGCACAGCGGTTAGATGGATGTAGACATTTTAGAGATACGAACACGTCGGTGCCAGTCTACAAAATCCCACAGAAAGTCAGCAGAGTCCTACAGTCTTTGGGAGTATCGGACTGAAATCCTATCCGGTTGTAACGGCAAAAATCGCGGTTGCCTTGCGGCTAAACACCGATGGAGGAGCGGAGCGCGGTGGCCAGGGATTGGCTGAAACGTTGGACGTCAGCATCGTGTTCGGCTTCGACCATGATGCGGACCAGCGGTTCGGTGCCGGAATAACGAAGTACGACACGGCCATTTGCACCCAGGATGGATTGGGCCTCAGCGAGTGCGCGTGAAACTTCGGGAAGAGTTTCGAGCGGGGGTTTTGCGCGGACTTTTACATTCACGATAATTTGTGGGTAGTCCTTCAAGCCGGCGATCAAGCTTTCGACTTTGCCGTGCATGGAGACAAGCGAAGCAATCTTGACGGCAGTGAGAAGTCCATCGCCCGCGGGACTATCTTCCAGAAAAATGACATGCCCGGATTGTTCGCCGCCCAGAACGCTGCCGCTGCTCAGCATTTCTTCCAGAACGTAGCGATCGCCGACGTTAGCGCGTGCGAGGGTGATGTTTTCGCGAGCGAGGACGCGCTCCAGGCCTAAATTGGACATGGAAGTAGCCACCACTCGATGGCCGTTAAGTTTATTCTGAGATTTTAGATAACGCGCGGCGGCGAGAAGCACTCCATCGCCATTGATTATTTTCCCGGATTCGCAGACGAAGAGTGCGCGATCGGCATCGCCATCGAAAGCCACGCCTAGGTGGGCGTGTTCGGCCACCACACGCTTTTGTAAATTTTCCAGATGCAGAGATCCGCAGTTAGCGTTGATGTTGCGGCCATCGGGCGAAGCGCCAATGGCGATCACTTCGGCGCCGAGAGAGCGGAATAACGCAGGGCCCAGCTTGAAAGCCGCGCCATTGGCGCAGTCCAGAACGATGCGGAGGCTGGCGAATTTCGCTCCTGGAATCATTCGGCTGCGTAAAAAATCAAGATATTCGGCCACCAGGGACTCGTCCGCGACGAGGGGGGCAGGATTTATCGGCGGTGGCTGAGTACGGTGCGCGAAAATATCAGACTCCAATTTTTCCTCGACGGAATCCGGGAATTTCATGCCGGCGTGGGAGAAAAGTTTTACGCCATTGTCGTGAAAAGGATTGTGCGATGCGGAAATGACCACACCCGCTTGAAAATCATTCTGACGAACGAGGCAGGCAACTCCTGGCGTGGTGATGACGCCGGCGAAGCCAACCTGACCTTGCGCGGCTGCCACGCCAGCCGCGAAAACCGCGGCGATATGCGGGCCGGATTCGCGCGTGTCCATGCCGATGAGAACGCAGGCGGTGGCATGCTGTCGTTTTAGATAGGTGGCCAGAGAGCGGCCAGTAGCGAAAAGTGTGGAGTCATCCAGCGGGGGAGTGCCGGGGACGCCGCGGATTCCGTCGGTGCCGAAGAGTTCTTTGCCCATAAGAAAAGGATGGTCAATATCCATGCTGACTGCAAAGCGGTGGACGCGAGTGTGACGGCGAAACGGTAACCTATCCGGTTCGCCGCATCAGGAACAAGTTTAACATGGCGGGTGTGGGATAACTTTGCTGTTAGCCAAGGCGGTAATGTGGAAGGACGATTGTGGAACGGCGATGCGCGGAGTTTGCCGCAATGTGTTACCGTCAAGGCAACGGAGTGACTTTTGTGCCCACGATAGAGACGCCACCGACGAAAAGCGCTATTGCAGGAGCCAGCGTCAGTTTGCGCGTGCTGGCGGGAGCAGTGATCCTGCTGTTTTTCTATTACGCGGCCGGCGTGGTGATCACGCTGCTGCTATCGATCTTGCTGGCGTACTTTTTGGACCCGGCGGTAGAACTGTTGGAGATAGCGCGGGTGCCGCGCACGCTGGGCTCGATGGTCATGGTGCTTTTGCTGGTGGCGGTACTGGGAGCGGTGGGATACGGTCTCTTCTCGCGTACCTCGGATTTTGCAGCGAATTGGCCGAAATATGGTGGTGTGCTGCGGGAAGCAGTGGGCACGGTGACGAGGAAAATTAACCGCTTCGAAGGACAAGTTTCTCAGTTCGCCCCGGAGCAATCCACGACGGAGCAAAACTCCGCGCCAGCGCCGGGGAAAAATACGGCGGCGACACCCGTGTCCGCGGCGGCAGTAGCGCGGCCCGATTCCGGCATGCTACACACATTTATTCTGCGGGGGATTGGCTCGTTATACGCGCTGATTCTGGAAGCGACGTTCGTGCCGTTCCTGGTTTTCTTCATGCTGGCGGAGAAACGCCAAGTGTGGCATGGGACACTGCAGCTTTTTCCGGTGTCGCGGCGGACGGTGGTGAAGGAAACGCTAGAAGATTTACGGAGTGTATTGCGCAGTTATCTGGCGGGGATGTGCATCGTGACGTCGATAGTGATCGCAATCAGTAGCGCGTTTTTCTGGTTTATGGGACTGGACTATCCGATCCTGACGGGGATTGTTTCAGGGCTGCTGAATATGGTGCCGTACATCGGCGCGGTGCTGGCCTGGTTGCCGGCGTTCCTGATCGCGCTGGTGAAATGGAGAACGCTGGGATCGTTCGTACTGATCGCTGGAGTGTTGATGTCCATACATATGCTGGCGCTGAATTTCATCGCTCCCCAATTGGTGGGGCGGCGCGTGCGGCTGAATGCGGTGGCGATCACCATCTCTTTATTATTCTGGGGCTGGGTGTGGGGCGGGATGGGATTGATCCTGGCGATACCGATCACGGCGACGCTGCGCGTGATTTGCGATCACACGGAATCCTGGAAGCCGGTGGGGCGCTGGCTAAGCGCGTAAAACCGCGGGATAGCAAAGTATTTTTCTTGCGCCAGCGCCGAACAAAATCATGAAGCACAGAGTTGTGCCCTTCGCGTTATTTTTGTGGCTGGCGACGATAGCGGCACCGCGCGCCAAGCCATGGGGCTGCAAAGGGCATCAGACGGTGGCGCTCATTGCGGAACAATACCTGTCGCCCGAAGCAAAACAAATGGTAGAGACGTTGCTGAACGGCAACCCCATCGAATCCAAGCTGAAACGGTATTGTGGGAATGCGACACCGGATGCGATGGCCGACGCATCGACCTGGGCGGATGACGTGCGCGGCGAACGAAAAAATGGGCAGTGGCATTACATCGATATCCCGCGGGGAGCGCCGCGCGGACCCCTGAAACAATATTGCGGCGAGGGAAGCTGCGTCACCGCAGCTATAGCGGAACAAATGGCGATCCTGAAAAATAGGAATGCGGAGGCCGCGCAACGCGCCGAAGCATTGCGCTACCTGATTCATTTTGGGAGACGTGCACCAGCCGCTACATGCGACGACGAATAACGATCAAGGCGGGAATTGCGTCCCGGTGAAATATTTTCGCCGCACGCCGCACGAGTACGGCCATGCGTTTGCGCCCAATTTGCACACTTTATGGGATACCGCGATACCGGAGCGCGACATGGAAGGCGCCGATACCCGCGAATACGCGCAGATGCTTGGGGCGGCGTTCGCATCGGCAGTGCAAAGCTGGCAAGCGGCGGGAATCCAGATCGACGACTGGGCGTGGGAGAGCAAGAACGACGCGGAAAATATCGCGTACGGCCCGCTGTTGCCCAAAGTACCGATCGAACGTCCAGTGCCCGTACATAGCTGCGCGGATGACAATGACATTGGCACGCGGTTGCTGCGGTTGCATATCGTCGCGGGGGCGGCGTATCAGGACGCGGCGGCGCCAGTGGTCGAAAAGCGCATGGCGCAAGCAGGCGTACGGCTGGCGATGATCCTCAACATGGCAGCGAAGGCGATAGCAAGCACCGCTCCGTAACAACTATCGACCAATAATCACGTGATAGATATTCAATTACGGCCGTTGTACGCGGCGTAGGGAGAAATCGTGGGGTGCGTGGGAATCGGACTGGACATCACGGAGCGCAAGAAGAATGAAGAGCTGGCGCATTTGCGTAACGACCGGGTAGAGGGCGCTGAGCGCAAGCGTGGGCATCGGGATCTATCCCAACGATGGACGGGCGACGCAAGAAATCCTGGAAGCAGCGGACCAGCAACTGTACCGCCGCAAAAAATCGAGACGCGGCCGCGGGACGGTGGACGCCAGAGCAAAAGTATAAAATTGGGCGTAAAGTGCGTCGAGAGGGGAAAGTGTCTACGCGATGCCTCCGGGTTTGGCAAGCGTACGCTCTGAAACGCGATGAGAAGACCATCCAAAACCGCTGAACTTTTGCTGGCGCTGCTCGATGAAGCTTATGAGAAGAAAACCTGGCATGGGCCAAACCTGAAACAATCGTTGAAGGGGTTAACGGCGAAGCAAGCGGCGTGGCGACCTGCGCCGGGGCGGCACAACATTTGGGAAGAGATATTACACGCGGCTTACTGGAAATACGTGGTGCGGAGGCGGATCCAGGGCGGGAAGCGTGGATCGTTCGCGCTGGAAGGCAGCAACTTTTTTTTGCGCCCGCAAACAGGCAGGTTGAATGATGCGGCGTGGCGCGCAGACAAAGAACTGCTGGAGCGCGAGCACCGGGCGATGCGGTTGGCGATTGCGCAGTTTTTGGAGCGACCGCGAAAAGCCGTGCCCTTACCTGTGATTTACGGGGTGGCGTTACACGACATCTATCATTCTGGACAGATCCGGCTGTTACGACGGCTCATGGAAAATGCAACACGTCGAACCACACGATAAATAAGCGGGATGGCGGCAAAGCGTCAGAAATTTCTCGCTAGAACCAACTGACAAATTTCGATTCAGGCGTGCCCTGCGCGCGTTGACTTAGAGCAGCGCGCGGCCTAAGATTTTGGCGCACGAGCGGATTGCGTCAGCAGCCGCTGTGTGTTTTCCTGGCTATCCTGCGCGGATCCCCGGGCGGTGAGCCTTGCCGAGTTCCATGGTGTCGCACTACCGTCTGCTCGAGCCGCTGGGTAGCGGGGGGATGGGTGTAGTTTATCGCGCCGAGGACACCGTGCTGGGGCGCACGGTTGCGCTTAAATTTCTTCCGCCGCAAATCGTCCACAACGCGCACCAGGTGGAGCGCTTTCGACAAGAGGCGCGCACCGCTTCCGCATTGAATCATCCCCACATTTGCACGATCTACGAAGTAGGTGAAGAAAAGGGCGAGCTGTTCATCGCGATGGAGTACGTGGAGGGGCGTCCGCTTTCGGATTTCATTCGCGAAACCGGAATGACCACGTCGAGCGTACTTAGATACGGCCAGCAAATAGCGGCGGCTCTGGATCACGCGCACGCGCGCGGCATCATTCATCGCGATCTGAAACCGCTGAATATTATTATTACGCCCGAAGGCGATGCCAAAATTTTGGACTTTGGGTTAGCAAAACACATTGATCCGGGCGACATGAGCCGGAAGACGCTGCGGGCAGCACCGACCGCGACATCGATTGGAATGGCTGGAACCATGCCGTACATGTCGCCGGAGCAACTCGAAGGCAAGGAGGCAACCGTGCGCAGCGACATCTGGTCGCTGGGCGTTGTGCTGCATGAGATGGCGACCGGGCTGCGGCCATTCGGCGGCGAGAATCTTTACCGGCTGTGTACGGCCATTATTCAGGAGCCGCTGCCGGCGCTCCCAGAGAACGTGCCGGTCGGTCTGGCAACGGTCGTGAGGCGATGTCTTGAGAAAGAGTCGGTGCGAAGATATCAGCGGGCCAGCGAAGTGCGAGCGGCGCTGGAAGCGCTGGAACCATCGAGCGCGGTGAACTTGATTGCGCCGGCTTCAGCGCGGAGGAAACGCGACTTCGTACTGTGGGCAGCTTCGATTGCGGCATTAGCAGGATTGGCCGCGGGCGGAGTGTGGCTTGGGAAAAAATATCTAGCGGGAGGACGTGCGGCGATAAGCGCGTCACCCGTGCGCATGCAAGTGGCGGTGCTTCCACCGCAGGCGGGTACAGTGGCGGAGCAGGCCGCTTTCGATAGCGGCCTGGTCGAAACGTTGACCTCGAATTTGACGGAGTTGACGGAACGGCATCCATTAGCAGTAATTCCTGCGAGCGAGATGCGCTCCCGCCATGTGAAAACGCTGGACGGAGCGCGGCAGGAATTCGGAGTGAACTATGGGCTGGTGTTGAATATCCAGAGAGCGGCGGGCCAGGTGCGGGTGAATTACGCACTGGTGGATGCACGCTCGCACCAACAACTTGGCGGGGGAACGGTGACGGCGTCGGCATCCGATCCGTTTGGGCTGCAGGATCAGGTTTCCACACGGGTAGTAGACACATTGAAGTTGGAGCTGCAGCCGCAGGAAAAAAAGGCGCTGGAGGCGCACGGTACTACGGAACCCGCGGCATATGATTTTTATTTACAAGGCCGGGGCTACCTGCAGAATTACGACAAACCAGAAAATATCGAGAATGCGATTGCCGTATTTCACCGCGCGCTTGAGAGAGATTCGGGATTTCCCGCGGCGTATGCCGGTTTGGGGGAAGCCTACTGGCAGAAGTTTCAGTTGACCCACGACAAAAACCTGGTGAAGGCGGCCACAAACGCTTGCCAGACTGCGGTACAAAAAGATTCCGAGCTGCCCGTGGCCCACACCTGTCTGGGCCTAGTATTCCAAGGTACGGGTAAATACGAAGAGGCGGTAGGGGAATACCAGAAGGCCGCGCGGAGTGAGCCTACGCTTGATGCAGCGCCCGCAGGACTTGCACAAGCTTACGAAAGCCTCAACCGCATCGACCAAGCGGAACAGGCGTACAAAGCAGCGATCAAGCTTCGGCCAAATTATTGGAGCGGTTACAACCGGCTGGGTACTTTTTATTTGCGACACGGAAAACTTGAAGAGGCCGCGCAGATGTATACGCAGGTGATTTCGCTGGTACCGGACAGTTTCGCCGGGTACGACAACCTGGGCATCACGCGCATACAGCAAGGACGCTATACGGACGCTATCGCTCCGCTGGAGCGCTCGTTGGAAATTCGCAAAACGGGAGCGGCGACTTCGAACTTAGCGACAGCCTATTTCCAGGCTAAGCGCTACGCGGATGCGGCGCGCTTATTCGAAGAGGCCGCGAAATTGGACGCTCAGAATTACGAGATCTGGGGAAATCTCGGCGATGCCTATTACTGGGCGCCGGGCATGCGGGGGCGGGCGGACGCGGCTTACCAGAAAGCAGTGTATCTGGGAGAAGAGCAACGCAAGATTAATCCGCGCAACGCGCATATGTTGAGCTACCTGGCGGAATATCACGCCATGCTCAAAGAAATGGGCAAAGCGCGCCAGCAGATTGAAGAAGCTCTACGGCTGGCGCCCGGCGATCCGGACGTGTTGTACTACGCTGGACTGGTGTACGTGGAAGCAGGTGAAAAGGTGAAGGCTATGGAGGCACTGGAGAACGCAATCCGTGCAGGTTATCCGCCGGCGAGCATTCGAGATACGCCAAATTTTTCTGCTCTGGAAAACGACCCTCGGTTCAACAGTTTAATCACGGCAAAGAAGGACAAATAAGGAGAAAGAAATGGCTAGAAACGAACTTCCGCAAAAGTGGTTCCCAGGGATCGGTCTTATCAGTGTGATGATATTGCTGTTTGGATGTTCGCGTCCATCGGTCGCGCCTCAATCTGAACCCAAAGTAAATAATCTTCATTATGTTCTGCAAAACATCGATTGCAACATGCACTCAAAGAATTATCATTCGGAGCAAGGTACTGAAATTATCGTAAACAGCACGACGGGCATCTCGCTGGAGGATGAGGTTGTAGTGGTGTGTGCCGGCGAAAATCTTCACTGGAAGGGTGCTAGCGATGTATCAAGCTTCGAGGTGAAGTTCCAAAACCCTTGGCCGTTTAAGCCGCCTTTCAAAGCCAGTCTTCCATCCAATTCGCAAAATTCGACCGCCAACCAACAAGTAGACAGCGACGCCATCAACGGCCAGATGTACAAGTATACGATCTACGTTAAGACTACTGCTGGAAAGGAGTTCCACCGTGATCCCCACGTCATTCCGATGTGAAGCCAGCTGCTCCATGCCAAGCTTGGCGGAGGGACTTTACAAGCGATGGGGTGTCCACCGTTTCTTGAAACAAGCGGATGGCGGCAATGCCTGCAGCGCCAGTGGCGAAGCAGGCGGCGGCGTTGGCCAGCGTGATTCCGCCAATGGCGAGCACAGGAATATTTACGGCAGCGCAAATTTCGCTCAGGCGGGCCAATCCTTGCGGTTCGCCGAAAGCGGCTTTCGAGGGTGTGGCAAATATCGGGCCGAAAAAAATATAGTCGGCGCCGTCTGCTGCGGCCGATTTCGCCGCGTGCAAAGAGTGACAAGAGACGCCATACAAGAAATCGGTTGTTGAGGCTCGCGATGTGGCGAGATGCCTAGCGTCCTCTACGGGCAGACTGTTCTCCCCGAGATGAACGCCTGCGCAATGTTCCGCAAGAGCTATGTCCAGGCGGTCATTGAGGAGAATGCGCGCAGCAGGAACGTTACGAGCAAATTTTGCAGTGCGTTGTAATGCTTCACGGGTAAGCGCTGCGCATTCCTTGCCGGAAAGATCCTTCTCGCGAATCTGAATCCAAGCGATACCCGCCGCGGCCACAATTTCAATATCGCGGAGAAGCGCTTCCTTAGGGTCGGCTGAAACCTCATCGGAAAGAGCGCGCCGATCGGTGACATAACAAAGTAGCGGGCGTTCCGGCCACTTATTGAGGCGGGACACGAGTGGGGCTCGGGCGCGAGCCGATCAGACCAAAAGCAAGAAAGATATCCAACACGCCAATGCCGCTTATCATTCCCCGAAACGAAGGATGTAGAAGGAGAGGAATAAGAGACGGGAAATGGCTGAGAAAATAATTTTGCTCCCAGAAACCAGACCATGGGAGATAGAGGAGTAGCGCACCCATCTCAAAGCAAAGAACAACCAACAAAGCGCGAAAAATACGGTTCATGATTGAGAGATCCGCCTACCGGGAAGGAATCAGTTTCAGCGGGCAGGTTTCTGAAGAGAAGCGATGCGTTCGGCCACGTCGCGATAATCGATGTTCATCGCGTAGACCTGAGAAAAACTCTTCAGCGCCGCCTGAGGCTCGCCTGCTGATTCCTGGGCCACACCCAAATCATACCGCAAGGCGAGGATGCTTTCCGGTTCGACACCCGGAGTTTTCAAGGCACGTTCATACCAAATGGCGGCGATACCGGGCTGGCCTTTTTCCATGAAAGCCAGGCCGAGAAGCGTGCAGCACTGCATGGCATAACGGAAAGGACGGCCGCGCTCATTGGCTTTGGCGACCTTCTGAAATTCGCTGATAGCCTCTTCCAGCAGACCCATCTCGCGGAAAGCAGTGCCAAGATTGTAATGCGTCTCAAGATCTTCGTCCTCGGCACCCATTTCGCCAAGCTCGGCGCGAAAATCGTCGAAAACTTCCTTAAGCGGGCCAGAGTCAATGGAATTCGCGGATTTGTTCGCAGCATTTGCGGGCGCATGTGTATCTATGTGCGCCGCAGCGTTGGAGTAGGAAGGCGTTAGTTCGTCCAGACCCATTTCGTTGGCGAGATCTGCCAAGAACTGATCGGAAGCCATGCCGCTTCCGGCGGGAGCAACATTTTGTGCGACACTCTCAGGCTGCGTTTCGTGCACTGCGAGAGGTTGATCCGGGGGCTTTTGATCGTAAGCGGGTACCAGCGGCTCCGGCGCAATAACAAGCTCGTACTCCTGATCGATTTCGAATTCGGGTTCCGTGACCTTGAAAGCGGGCTCTTCCCTTGGAGGAGCGGCGTGGTCTGGTGCAACATTTGACACGGGCGCCACCGGTACCACGTGACTCGGCAGTTCAGGCGCGGGGATGTTGCGCGGATGCTCTCCAAAAGTATCCTCGTCTGCAGGAGGAGGCGCTGGCTGAACATCGAATTCCGCGTAAGCGGGGGTTTCCAGCGGAGGATGAGGTGCAGCGTGAACTTCAGAGAGAGTTGCAGGCTCGGCATCCTGCGCAGCAGGTGTGCGGGGCGCCGCGCTCTCGAGTGGCGCTTTTGCGAGCTCGGAGGCCCATTCTTCGGAAAGATCAACCTCATGGATTTCCTGTTTAGCCGGCGGAGCGGCGCTGACTTCGAAGGATTCGGGCGACGGGGCAAACGGAGTGACTTCGATTTCAGGAATGGCCCCCTCGACGCGCGGTGAAACTGGCGCCGCAGCCAATTCCTCGTCCGAAAGACCGGCAGCGCGCTGGAAACGGCGGCGCAATTCCCCAAATCGTTCCGCGGCGCGCTTATCCGCGCGTTGGTTGCTAATTTTCTCCAGCTGAGCGGCTATTTCGGCCGTGCGGCGATCATCGCCGGCGCCGAGAACGAAGTCCAGAAGCTTTTCAAGGGTTACGGTGTGCCGCGGAGCACGACGCAAGATGGCTTCCAGAAGTCCGATTGCCTTCTGAGTGAGACCATAACTCGCGAAAAGATCTACATCCGTAAGGGATTGAGCAATAAATTTCTGTGTATCGTCATCGAGTGCGGCCTCAATGTGTGCAGGTTCGCCTTTCGGTGGCACCACCGAGACAGGCGATTCTTCTTGGGGATAAAGTTTTGGCGCGGGCGGCTGAGGAATGTTTGCGCGCAGATCTTCCTGAGCGACTGGCGAAGCTTCATCGGGAACCGCAAGTCCCATTTTGACGTGCACGTCATGGAGCTTGCGTTTGGCTGCATCGCTATCCCGCTCACGCTCTACAAGACGCTCGAAGATTTCCTTGGCACGTTGGAGCTGGTTGCCAGCAACCAGGGCGTCGCCAAGTTGGGTGAGAGCGTCCGGCAAACGGAAGGAATCACTAGTGCGGCCGTAAATCTCGACCAGCCACTCGAGCGGTTCGAGTCGCCCAGGAAGGGACTTGGCCAATTCATTGAGCAGGCGGCCGACGGCCTCATCCTCTCCGGCGTCGACCATCGGAATGTGAGTGCGCGCCAGGATGACCATAGCCTTTTCGCCCTGGCCGGACTGAATTAGTGTTTCGGCAATTTTTTGAACGGGGCCAAAGTTTTTTTCATCGGCTTCGAAGATACGGAGCGCGAGAGCGGTTGCAGGCTCCCATTTTGTGTTCTTGAGATAGATATCCAAGAGCAACTCGGCTTGCTCGCCGCCTTTTTCGAGGTCAGGGACCTGTTCCAGAAGCGCAGCGGCACGCGGGAGATCGCCTTGCGCGGAGTAAGAGCGTGCCTTGACGATGGCCGCGGCCCAATTTTTGGCATCCAGCTTGAGTGCCTTGTCAGCAAGCTTTTCACACTCCGCGTGATCGCCGCGGGCCAGTGCGCGTTGCGAAGCGGAGACGTAGGAATCAACGGCTTCCTTGGTCTGACCCATAGCCTGGTACAGGTCTGCGAGGCGTATCTGAATACGAAGATTGTCGGGTTCCGCGAGAAGAAGTTTCTTGAGCAGTGCAACCGCTTCCGGCTGACGATTTTGCTTGAGATGAATTTCGGCCAGCTGCAGGAAAAGCGGGCGAGCTTCGCTCATTACCCCCTGCTGAACATAGAGGTCGGCCAGTTTTTCGAGCGGGCGAATCTCCTCTGGCGCGAGCTTGGCGATGCGTTTATAGACGGCGATAGCTTTGGTGATAAAACCGTCGCCCACGAAAATCTGAGCGAGGCGTTCGAAATAATCGATGGCCTGGAAAGTTTCACCCTGGCGAATGTAAAGCTCGCCGACGGTCATGAGCGTAACCTGGTCGCGCGGCTCATACTTCAGAATGTGCTGATATTCAGCTATGGCCTGGGACACTTTGCCCTGGTTCAGTAGCTTCTGTGCAGCTTCGACGAATTTGCTCTTGTTATAAGCCATGCGTAATAAGGGACAAGCCTACCTTAGAGGCGGTCCGAGCCTCTCCTAAGAAACGGAGTGGAAACAGGTGTCCGCTGCCTACTTTGGTACGCTAACAGGCCTGAAAAAGGCAAGTCAACGAGGGCAGCATGGTATGTGAGCAGGCAGTTATCCCCGTGCGCATTGGGAAACTCCATGGCGAATACATGGCGAAGCGCCGCAGAGGCGTGGTTGGTGGGCGAACGACCGCTGTGGCTATTGGAAAGCAAGGCAGAATGAGCGTTTTCCATTGCTCGAGGTGCCGATTTACTTAAATTTGAGCTGTGCGCTAACGGTGTAATATTATCGGGCTTGCTGAACAGGAAGCGGACTCCAAGGATAGCGCTATGTCTCCCGGTGCATCTCGCCGAAGTTTTCTCGCAGGGATGAGTGCGGCAACGGCTACAACTTTTTTTGCGACGGGCAGGGGGAGCGCAACGTCTTTCTCCGCCGGGGACACTCCTTTCAGGCTTTCTGTGATTACCGATGAACTCACGCAGGACTTCGGGCGAGCTTTGGAAATTGCGTCCAAGGAATTTGGCTTGGGATTTGTGGAACTGCGAAGCTTGTGGAACAAGAATATTATCGCTCTCGACGAAAAAGAAATTGCGGAAGTGAAGCGACTGCTGGAGCATTATCGTCTCCAAGTGACGGACATCGCCAGCCCACTTTTCAAGACGAATTGGCCGGGAGCTCCGACATCAAAGTACAGTCCGGAGAAGCCACAGTTCGGCGCCGACTTTCCCTTTGAAAAGCAAGACGAAGTGTTGGAACGTTCCGTTGTGCTTGCCCAAGTGCTAAAGTCCGATCGCATTCGGTGCTTCGATTTCTGGAGGCTGGATGATCCCCAACCTTTTCGGAGCGCGATGGACGAGAAACTGCGCGAGACAGCGGCGCGACTTGCGCCGAAAAACCTGATTCTCCTGCTCGAAAACGAATTTGCCTGCAATACTGCGACTGGCGCGGAAGCCGCGCGAACTTTGCAGGCGGTACAATCCCTAAACTTCAAGCTCAACTGGGACCCCGGGAATGCCGCGTACCGGGGAGAGCTCGCCTATCCGGATGGGTATCAGCCAATAGCGAAAGATCGCATTGGCCATATGCATTGCAAAGATGTTCGGCGCAAGGCGGATGGATCGTTCGAATGGGAAGCCATGGGGCGCGGGATCATTGATTATGTCGGGCAGTTTCGCGCAATGCTAAAAGACGGCTACCGCGGCACGGTGAGCCTGGAGACGCACTGGAGCGGCGCTGGCTCGGCGGAGGAATCATCGCGAATCAGCATGGCTGGGATGAAAGAGCAATTGAAAAAAGCAGGCGCACTTTAACACGAGCTGGCGCGTAGCATGCCGCGTTGCTACAACCACTTTTAGAGGCCGGCGTCTAAACCAGCAGATGTTCGTCAGCATCGGCTTCAGCTTGAGCGGCATCGGACAAAAAGGATATTTGGGTCGCGGTGACTGCCCAACAAGTGGATTCGCGCACTGGGGCGAAGGAACGGCGATGCAGCGGCGAAGGGCCGTGTTGACGCAAAGCTTCGAGATGATCAGCCGTGGCATAGCCTTTGTGGCGTGCGAGTCCGTACTGCGGGTAGAGAGCGTCCCATTCCTCCATGCGAGCGTCACGATGCGTCTTCGCCAAGATGGAAGCAGCCGCGATGGAGATGCTGCGGGAATCGCCCTTGATGAGCGACTTTTGTTCGATGAGCACATCCAGTTGCATGGCGTCGATGAGCAAATAATCCGGCAGGATGGAGAGCTGCTGAAGCGCCGCGGTCATGGCTTGGCGGCTGGCCTGATAAATATTCCAGGCGTCGATGCGCTGCGCGTCGACTTCAGCCACGGCCCAGGCCAGAGCATGTTCCTGGATGCGTGGTGCGAGCTCACAGCGTCGCTCGGGAATAAGTTTCTTGGAATCGTCCAAGCCGACAATGCGCCGTTTGGGATTGAGAATCACGGCGGCGGCCACGACGGGACCAAACAGCGAGCCGCGCCCGACTTCATCAAGGCCAGCTATTCGGGTCCAACCGAGTTTACGCGCCGCGCGCTCAAAACGGGATGAGCAAAGGCGAGTCATCAGGTTTTACGCGACCAATTTGAGGTCAACGCGAGAGATTCTAGCATGCGGCGCGGGAGAATTTTGCGCGAAGTAGCGGAAATTTGCGCGCGCCTAAATGAAAGGGACAAACATTTCTGTTTGTCCCGGTAAAGAGCTTGAGTGAGATAGACAGGAGAGAGTGCCTGTCACGCAGAGACTATGCCTTGGCAGCTTCGGCGGCCGGGCTTTCTTCGCGGTCGGCGCGCTTGATGCGAGCGGCTTTGCCCTTCAGTTCACGGAGATAGTAGAGACGGGCGCGGCGGACCTTGCCTCTGCCAACAACTTCTATAGAGCTGATCGTAGGCGAATGTAACGGGAAAATACGCTCGATGCCTACGCCAAAGCTGACACGGCGGACGGTAAAAGTGGCGCTGGAAGCACGGCCCTTTTTTGAAATTACGACACCTTCGAACGCTTGCAGGCGCTCTTTTTCCTTCTCGCCATCGCCTTCCTTAAGGCGGACATTGACGCGCACGCTGTCGCCGGGGCGAAAATCGGGGAGGTCTTTGCGCAGTTGCGCTTCGTGAAGCTTACGGATGACGGGATTCATGTTCGTATTTCCTTACAGACCCATTCAAGAGGGGCCAGCTATTCTCACCCAGATAAACCTTAATTATAAAGGCATAGACACGATTTTGCTAGTTCATTTCAGCAGGCATATCAGAGCTTAGAACCTTCTTAAAGCGATATGCGCTCTATCGTGGAAACGATTATCAGCTCACTGGGAGCAAATCCGGGCGATTGCGGCGGGCTTTTTCGATCGCAGCAGCGCGGCGCCATTTCGCGACCTCCGCGTGGTTGCCCCCGATGAGAACGTCCGGCACTCTCCAGCCGCGGAATTCTGCGGGGCGGGTGTAGTGGGGGAAATCGAGGAGGACGTGTTTTGAGCCTAGTGCCTGCTGGGGGACACGTCCGTCGAGAACAGACGAGGGCAATGGATTAGCGCTGAAAGATTCGTTTTGGGAGGACGCTTCATTGCTGAGCGCGCCGGGGATCAGGCGAGTAACGGCGTCCAGGATGAGCGTGGCGGGGAGTTCGCCGCCGCTAATGACAAAATCGCCGATGGAGATTTCTTCGGTAGCGAGATGGTCGGTAACGCGCTCATCCACACCTTCGTAGCGCCCACAGAGGAAAAGAATACGATCCAGCTGCGAATAGCGGCGTGCGGTGTCCTGGTTAAAAAGTTTTCCCGCGGCGGACAAAAGCACGATGGCGGTTTTGGGATCTGGCGTGAATTGTTGCCCAACATCGCCCATGCTGTGGCCTAGCAAGGATTCCACGGCCTCGAAAAGCGGCTCCGGCTTCAGCACCATGCCTTCGCCTCCGCCGAACGTGCGATCGTCAACGGTACGGTGGCGATCTTTGGTGAAGACTCGCAGATCTTGTACGTGCACGTTGACAAGACCGGTCTCTCGCGCGCGGCGCAGGATGCCGTGGTCGAGCGGGCCAACGAAGAATTCCGGGAAAATCGTGATGAGGTCGAAGCGCATTCGCTTTTAGTCTAACGAATGGCCTTTAGAGTTGTCATGCGAACGGTTTGAATCGCGGAAGCCAGCGGGGAACACACCGGGAGTATTCTTCATACTCCGCACCGAATTTCCGCTTGAGGCCCGGCTCCTCATAAAGCCGGACAAAGAGATTCGCGCCTACGAAGAAGGCGATGGCCAACTCCACGAGTGCCCGCGAATGGAATACCGCAGCTTCGCCCAGCATCACGAAGACCACGCTCCAATACATCGGATTCCTCACTATGGTGTATGGACCCTCTACAACGAGTTTTTTCGGAGGATCGATCGGTAGCGGCGTTCCTTTTCCGCGTAGCGCAAAGCCCCAGAAGGCACAAGCCGAGTAAAGTGCAATTCCAGCAGCGATGAGCAGCCAACCAGCGGCATCCACACCGCGCACATCCGGCCGCGCGCCGCGAGGAAGAAGCCAGTAGGGTATCGCCACGGTCCAGAAGCCCGGTACGACCATCGTAACAATCAGGGTTCGGAAGACAGGAGACATCAGCAGGAGCGTACACCATTTCGCTATTCGCGGTTGAGTGTGCGAAGTCCGTCGGGGAGCTTGACGTCGATTCGATGGGCGGTGGTATCGATACGCGTGCAGATATCATCGGCCAGGGGGATCAGCAATTCGCCTTGCGAGGTTTCCACTTCAAGGAGAGGGGTCCCCGAAATGTTGTCGCCGATAAATTGGACGTCACGCACGATGCCCAAGAAACCCGGAGCCTCAGAAAGCGAGCAGGGAGACGACGAGGCAGAGGGCGACGAGGGATGCTCGAAAATGGAGCAGCCGATCAGATCGGCAGCAAAGTGTTGGCCTGCGGGGAGGGTTACTCGCTGTTCGAACGGGAGAAGTACATCGAGTCCACGAAACCTCTCAGCTTCGTTGATGGAGGTGACACCCGCAAAATGGAAGACGGCCTGTCCGCGATGGTTTTGGCTGAGCCAGCAGCATTGCACTCCGATGCGTCGTGGGACGGTTTCTGTACCGCCTTCGGTGGCAGAACTTTCAGCACGACCAACAAAAACTTCCGTCAATTTCGTTAGGCGTTCGGGAAAATCGGTAAGAATCTCCGCCGCCACTTCACCCTTGTTGCCGCGCGGACGCAGAATGCGCGCGACGATTATCCAACGTGGAGTTTCGCGATTCAATCTTCAAGAATCTCGAGCGTGAAACGCTTGTGAAGCTTCATTCCGGAAGCCCCGATCAGCGTCCGGATGGCCTTGGCGGTGCGGCCTTGCCGGCCGATAACCTTCCCGAGATCCTCAGGATGGACGCGTAGCTCCAGAACAGTGATCTGCGGCCCTTCGTTAGATTTCACGTGAACATCATCGGGCCGGTCGACTAAGGCCCGAGCAATGGATTCCACCAGCTGCTTCATCGGATATCTCCATATGCGCATTATCGACGATGGAGGGTACCGGGCTGGGCGCCACAGGTACGTGGACATGGCCCCTTATTCCATTGGGGAAAAGGTGCGCGATATCTCTTAATAGGTGACTGCAGGAATGACGCGATTACGCAAGCTTTTGCTGGCGGAGGAAGCTGCGCACGGTGTCGCTGGGTTGTGCGCCCACACCAAGCCAATACTTGATACGCTCTGCGTCGAGTTTAATCTCCGCAGGCTTTTTCAGCGGGTCGTAGGTTCCGACCAACTCTCTCACGCGGCCGTTCCGCGGCCGGGTCCGCTCAATGACTACCACGCGATAAAAAGCCTTCTTTTTTTTGCCGATCCTAGACAGACGAATAGTCAACACTAAGTCGTGCCTCCTCCACAATATAATAGCGTGTCGCGAGGCTTTGCGCCAATGAAGAGTCCGGAATAACGGAGTGTCGGGTAAGCGGCGGGCGAGAACCCATTTTTAGGAGAGACCGGCAAGTTTGCCCAAGCCTTTCATTTTGCCGCGAGCCGCTAAAGCGCCATAAGTCTTCATCATCTGCCGCATTTGCATATATTGCTTGATGACTTGATTGACGTCCTGCACAGAAGTGCCGCTGCCCTTGGCAATGCGCTTACGTCGTTTGCCATCGAGCACGGAATGGTCGCGGCGTTCTTCGATGGTCATGGAATTGATGATTGCCTCGACCTGTTTTAGCTTGCTTTCGTCCACCTTGGCGTCCTTGGGGAGATTCTGAAGCGGGCCCAGCTTTGGCAGCATGTCCACAAGCTGTTCAAGGGGGCCCATTTTGCGAATCTGTTTCAGCTGGTCGCGGAAATCTTCCAGCGTAAACCCTTCGGTGCGCAGCTTGCGTTCGAGATCGGCAGCGGCTTTTTTGTCGACGGCCTGCTCGGCACGCTCGATGAGCGACATGATGTCCCCCATGCCGAGCACGCGAGAGACGATACGCTCTGGATAAAAAGCTTCGAGGGCATCGTACTTTTCGCCGAGACCCACAAACTTAACCGGCGCGCCGGTGACTTTGCCGATAGAGAGGGCCGCGCCGCCGCGGGCGTCGCCATCCAGTTTGGTTAGCACAACGCCGGTTAGTCCCAGCCGCTGGTGAAAGTCTCCAGCTGAGCGGACAGCATCTTGCCCAATCATCGAGTCCGCGATGAACAGAATTTCGCTAGGATTGAGTTCCCGCTTGAGCAGGCTGAGCTCCTCCATGAGCGAATCGTCGATGTGCAGGCGGCCGGCCGTGTCCACCAGGATTACGTCACTGGCGGAGAGCTTGGCTTCCTTGATCGCACCGCGGGCGATTTCGAGCGGTTTATCCGACCCGATACCGGGCCAGATCGCTGTACCAACAGCTTTGGCAACCTGGGCGAGCTGTTCACGCGCAGCGGGCCGGTAAACGTCGGTGGAAACAACCAGCGGACGATGCCCATGTTGCGTGAGCCATTTGGCGAGTTTCCCGGTGGTCGTGGTCTTACCAGAACCTTGCAGGCCTACAATCAACCAGACCGACGGTGGCCGCGAGGCGAATAACGGCTTGGCATGTTTGCCCAGTATGGCCGCCAGTTCGTCCCGCACGTTCTTTACGACCTGCTGGTCGGGCGAGAGTTGCAGCATGACTTCGCTGCCGATGGTCTTTTTGCGGATGTTGGCCAGAAGCTCGTCAGCGACGCCCACGTTGACATCGCCTTCCAGCAACGCTTCGCGGATTTCGCCGAGCGCGGCATCTAAATGCTCTTCGGTAAGCTTGCCTTGCCCGCGAAGGTTCTTAAAAGTGCGCTGAAGTTTTTCTGTAAGGTTCTCAAACATGGATATTCCCAAATTTCACGCGCGCGACTCGCTGCGGCGCTTGCCTTGATCCGTCGATCTAACCGACTTGCAAACAAGGCAATTTCATTTTAGGCGGAGGAATGAGGCGGGTCAAACTGTGGGCCACTGACGAAATCCTACTAGAAAGTTAGCTTAATTCCGAGCTGTGCGGCGAAAGGTATGCCCACCGTGGTGCCGGGGCCGAAGAAATCGCCGAGGGCTCCAGCGGAAACGCGGAGCTGGTCGAGGCTGGTGATAGGTCGGCTTTGCGCGCAACTTGCATCGAGGCAGATGGCAGTAGCGTTTGAGATGCTATTCACCGGTGTAGGCAGCGCGGCAATGTCCGAGACAAAGTTGTTACCAGGATTTGGACGATTGAAAAGATTAAAGAATTCGGCGAAAGGACACAGCGTAAAACGCTCCCTGAGCAAGATATTACGGCTCACCCGCAGGTCCACCTGATAAAAGGGCGTACCGCGAAATTGGTCGAGGCTAGTTTGCACCCCATTCACGACGGCACGGTCATTGAGCACGGTATCGTGGTTGACGTCTAACGGCGTACTCATCGTGTACGGACGCGCGCTTTCAAATTGTGAAATGCTGGACGCTTCCAGTTTCCACGGGAGTTGCAGGACCCCAACAATCACCAAGCGATGACGAATGTCTTCGCCCGACGGGCCATGATCGCCGGGTCCGAAAGGGTTGAGAACATTCGAAACACCGTTGACATAATCGAAAAGCTCTCCCACCGTGGCTCCCCAAGTGGTGGCGTGACCTAAAACATAGTTTGCGGTGAGCTCGAAGCGGCGCGAAAAACTATGTTGAACCTGCACGGCGAGCCCATCAAAAATCGAGCGATTATCGGAACGGAAGAGCGAGATGCTGGGCGTGGCGGGGACGCCTGGCAAACCGATTCCGGGAACGTATTCGTAGCGCCGATATTGATGCACACCCTGCTGGTGCTCGTAAGTAATACTGAGACGCCAGTTGCGATCAAAAACATGCTCCAGGCCGGCACTCGCTGTGAGCGCATAGGGCGTGTGGTAATTCGGATCGATCAGCGCGCTCGGGCTGCTACCTTTCAATAAATTAAAACTGTTTACCGCTATGAACGCCTTGGCCCAACCGTTTTGCGCCAAGTCGTTATAGTAAAGTCCGGCGCCCGCACGGATTACCGTTGTTGCAGAGCCGTGGGGCGCGTAGGCGAAGCCCAAGCGTGGAGCGAAGGCTTGGCGGTAATCGTGTGGGATTCCGGGCACGAGGTTGCTACCAACGGCGAGCAACGCCGTGAGCGCGGGGTTCTGGCTCTGATCTCGACCCGAAGCGATAAACAAACCAAAGGTGGTGTCGTAGCGCAAACCCGCATTGAGAGTGGAAGCTCGCGTCACGCGCCAGGAGTCTTCAGCGTAGAAACCCAATCGGCGCACGCTTTGAGAAAAAGTGCCGTCCGACCTGCCGCTCGTCGTGGAAGCGGGACAAACCGGCGTGGGATCGGGAATTTCCTCACGAGCGCATCGCGGGAGTATCGAGATGTTGGCGTCAGCAATATAAAAACTCGGATCCTGCGGATAAACGGTCAGCGTTTCGGGGTTACCGGAGAACGCGCCGCGCAGCACGGGCTCGTGGATGAGGTTCACGCCGAAACGCGTAGTGTGGCTTCCAGCGGAACGGGCAAGGTCGTAACGAAACTGATATTTCTGCTGATCGCGCGCAATTGGAAAAGCGGTAATAGACGTTTGGAACTGATTGTCGCCGAAGGTGTCCAATCCAGAGGTCGTAAGGAACGTGGCGCTAAAAGGGAATCGCAGCGCCAGCCCAAGGTTCGAATTGCGAACCTTAGTGTGATGGAATCCGCTGGCTTGGCCTATAAAAGAGCCGCGCCACGCCGAGTTAAATCGAAACTGATTATTGAGCAGAATGCTGTAATAGTTCGATGCGATCTTGGCGCCCGTTAAAGGAAGCGTGCCTTGTTGGAGGAGCTCGTTCTGAGAGTGAGTGCGATCCAGCGATCCACGCACGAACCATTGCGAACGCGAAGACTGCGTCCAATCGAGACGCGTGGAAGAAAGCGTGCCTCGAAAAGGCACGGGTACGGAAGTGGGGATGGAATCTAGCGCGCTGACACCAGGAAGCAGGCCGGCACTCGCGAGTTGCGCCAGCGCATTGAACTGCCGGAGTGAATTAGCACTATAAGCCACGCTGGCATTTTCGTCGACGTATTCGAACGAGGAGAAAAACCAGAGCTTCTCGCGCTTAAGGGGACCGCCGAAAGTGGCGACGCCATTTTGACGCGCAAACGGCTGCTTAGGATTAGGTTCAGGATTGTCGAGCGTATTGCGCGCATTCAAATTCTTGCCGCGATAGTAATAAGACAAGCTGCCGTGCCAGTCGTCGCCGCCGCGCCGCGTGGAGAGAATCACGCTGCCGCCGTTGGTTCGGGAAGTGTCCGCGCTGAATTGGGCAGTGCGCACGACAAATTCCTGGATCGCTTCGGGCGAATAGTTTTGCAGGAAGCCGCCAATGTAGTCGTCGTTGTTATCGCCCCCATCCACAGACAAATCGACATTGAGGCCGGAGCTGCCCCCGAAAGAAATAGCGGTGATGCGTGCTTTAGTTGGGTCGGAAGGTTCGACAGGTACGGTGAAGGGGGCCAACAAGGCAATGTTGGCGAAGCTACGCGCAGACAGCGGAATTTCGTCCAAATCTTCGGCGGTGATGATGGTTTGGACGGTATTGCTGGTGGTCTCCAAAGGCTGACTGGCGAGCGATGGACCGCGGTCGCGCACTTGAACGGACTGCTGCACAGTTTGCGGTGCGAGTGTAAGGACGAATGTGGGCTGGCTGCTGACCGCCACAACCACTTTGGTGTTCTTTTCGTTAAATCCGTCGGCAGAGACACTGACCGAATAGGTACCCGGTTGAAGAGTATCGAAGCGGGCTTCGCCTCGCGCATCGGCTTTGGCGGTGCGCTTGAGTGCGAATTTTTCCTCGGAGAGCGTAACGCCCGCGCCGGCAATCCGACCGCTGCTGGCATCCTGAACGACCACGAGCAGGGCGCCGTGAGAATCCTGCGCGAGAATCGCGCTTGTCGCAGCGAGCCCCAGAAAAATACCCCGAAGAAACATCTTTGCTGCCGGGCGAAACAAAAAACGCATAGGGTTGCCACTCGCAGTCGTCAACATAGGAGAGGAATAGTATACCTTCGCTGCAGGCATCTTTTGGCCGGGCGCTTCAGGCTTTCGAACCTGCTTCGCCGGCAGCGAGTGGTTAATCTCACTGGCCGAGATGGCTTATACGAAGACATATTGTCACCGCGACGCAGGAGCGCATACAATCCGCGCACAACACTCGCGGAGGTACGAGATGATTGATCGCCGTGGCTTCCTTTCGTCGTTTGCAGCGCTCGCAGGCGGGAGTGGTGCGATGGCGCTGTCAGCAAAGTGGCCGCTATTGCTGGATCAGGCGCCGGCGAAGCTCCCTGACAATGCGATTTACGATTCGAACGAGGAAGCTTACTGGACGGAACTACGTAAGCAATTTCTGATTCCCGAAGATGAAGTGTATCTGAACAACGGAACCGTGGGCTCCTCTCCCGCGCCTGTGCTGCGCGCTATTTTTGATTGCTACAACGATGCGGAGAAGCTTGCACAGAGCGATCCCGAGGATTATCCGATCTGGGGCTACGCGCCATGGAATCAGTTTCGCGATCCTTTGGCAGCATTTGTAGGCTGCAAGCGCGATGAGCTTGCGCTGCTGCGCAACGCAACGGAGGCAAATAGCTACATCGCGAATGGTCTTGACCTGAAGCCCGGCGATGAAGTGCTGATGACTGACCAGGAACACGCCGGCGGCGAGCAGCCCTGGCAACTTCGCGCCAAACGCTATGGCATCGTGGTAAAGAAAGTCACCCTGCCGAAGCCGGTGCCAAATGCGGAGCAGGTGCTTACTCTTTTTAGCGACGCGATCACTCCAAGAACGCGCGTGCTTTTTTTCAGCCAAATCACCACGGTGACCGGCGTGGTTTTGCCGGCACGCGAATTGTGCGCGCTGGCGCGCAGCAAAGGCACTCTTTCCGCCGTAGATGGCGCGCACGTTCCGGGGATGATGCGCCTGAACCTGCACGAACTCGGCTGCGACTTCTATACATCGAGCCCTCATAAATGGCTGCAGGCGACGAAGGGAACGGGCTTCCTGTTTGTGCGCGACGAAATGATTGATCGCTTGTGGAGCACCATCGCCACGGAAGGCTGGGATGATCGGACGCTTCGCGCCGAACGCTTTCAGCGCATCGGCAGTTCGAACGTACCGACGCTGTGCGGCTTACGTGCGGCTATCGAATTTGCCAATCACGTCGGCATCGAACGCATCGAGCGGCGGCATCGCCAAATGGCGGATTATATTCTGCAAGAAATGCTGAAACGCGGGGCGGAGTCTTGGACTTCGCTTGATCCCGCGTTGCGCTGCGGAATTGTCACCGTCAATGTTCCGTCAATTCAGCGCGTGGATTTGGAAAAATGGCTCTGGAAAGAGAAGAAAATTCGCATCCGCGGTGGCGATCCTTCAAAACTACGGCTGTCGACTCCTTACTTTGTGTTGCGCAGGGATGTGGACCGCTTTCTTGCGGCTTACGACGAATACCGGCGCACCAAGAAGACAGCGTAGTACTGTTCAGCCACATACGACGCGTCGTGGACGCAGTGCCGTCAGCGCCGTAAAGCGCTATGCCGCGATCCGGCATCGTTTTCTTGACCCTATGCGCGCGGCTCTAATACACTAATGAATCCGAAACCAGCCGCTGACGCGGCCTGTGCATCTTCTTCGGTCGCGACAAATTACAATTTGTTAGAGACCGCACCGGGAATCGGCCGTTCCGCGGCCGCGCATTAAAAGGGGGATTGTCTTGCCAAAGCGCACATATCAACCGCGCAAACGCCGCCGTGCCAAGACGCACGGATTTCGCGTGCGCATGAAGACCAAGGGCGGCCGCAAGGTCCTGGCGGCCCGCCGCAAGAAGGGACGTCATCGCCTCACGCCCGAATGAGGCGCGGCGCCTGGAGTTTCCGCGCGGCGCGCGGCTGGTGCGGCGTGGAGAGTTTGACGCCGTATATCGTGCCGGAAAGCGCCGTTCGAGTTCCCATTTCACAGTTTTTTTTCGCGCCAATCAATTGCCGCAGAGTCGCTTTGGCTTCAGCATAAAAAAAACTCTGGGCGGCGCGGTAGTGCGAAATCGTATCCGGCGGCGCATCCGAGAAATCGTGCGCTGCCATCGCCTGGAGATACCTGCAGGATGGGACATGGTCATACACCCGAAGAGCATTGTGGCCAGCGCTACTTTTCCGACGCTGACCGCGGACCTGCTGCAGTTGCTGAAAAGCGCGTGACAACTCCAGTATCTTCTCCCATGCAAAATTGGCGCCTCACGAAAGACAAAACGTATTCGGCCGGCGTACGTGTAGCGCTGTTTACGTTGCGTTTTTACAAGGCTTATCTGTCGATGCTGTTTGCCGGCAGCTGCCGCTTCGAGCCCACCTGCTCGCGCTTTACGTGCGAGGCAATCGAGAAGTTTGGTGTACTGCCTGGATGCTGGCTCGGATTGAAGCGGCTGCTGCGTTGCCAGCCGCTCTCGCGCAAATTCGGTTACGACCCGGTTCCGGAGAAATGGGAAGATATGCTATCGAAATTCATCGCGGCTGCTGACGGCTGCTCCAGCGTTGTAAATGAAGTTGAGCACGCCTCCTCCGCCCCTCACGAGGCGCATTCGTGAGCCTGCTGCCGAACAAAATAAAGTTGACGCCGGAACTGCGAATTCTTGCTGCATCGCTGCTCTCCATGGCGGTGATTCTGCTATGGGCTAAATTTTTTGCTCCGAAGCCTCCAGTCTCGACGCCGCAATCAAACAAGCCGGCGATATCGACGCCAACAACACCGCGCTCAGCGCAGACTGCACCGGAGTCCGCGAAAATTCTGCCAGCTTCTGGCAAGCCCAGCGCGGCAAACGTTGCAGCGGCCGCAACTGCAAAGAGCGATTCCCAAGAGCGTAGCGTCGTCATCGAGAACGAATTGTACCGCGTGGAAATTTCCAATCGTGGCGCGGTGGTTAAAAGCTGGCAGCTCAAGAAATATATGGACGACGCCAAGCCGCCGCGTGTGCTGGACGTTGTGCATCCGGGCGCCGCGCAGCAAACCGGCGGGTGGCCTTTTTCCGTCATCCTCGATGATGAGCAATTGGAGACCGCGGCTAACCACGGTCTTTACCAGGTAGTCGCTCCGGCAAACACCGCAGATACAGCGATCAGTGCACCAGCTGACGCGGAATTTTCCTGGAGTGATGGCCACCTGCAAGTTACTAAACACTTTCATTTTGATCACGCCTATGTCGTGCGCGTGGACACTTCGGTCAAGTTGGATGGCAAGCCGCTTCTCGCAGGGCTGGGATGGCTCGGCGGCTTCGGCGATGTGACCGTCACGAATCCTGCGCCCGTCGAGACAGTTTCCATTTTCTATAGCGAAAACGGAAAGATCTCGACCTTCGAACATAAAAAACTCGAAGGCATTGATAAATGGGGCCGCGGAGTCTGGCAGGGCGGCAAGGACTTCACCGGGATCGAAGATCGCTACTTCGTCGCAGCCTTCTTACCACCGAATGGCGCGGCTCCGGGCACACTGCAAACGCGCTACTGGAAGACTTTTCGCACCGTCAAGGTAAACGGACAAGATACACAAGAGCCTGTTCCCCAGGTAGCTACGGCAACTAGCGAACAACCCATGGCCCTGCGCGTCTACATCGGTCCGAAGGATTATGACGAACTGAAGAAGATGAATCCGCCCTTGCATGGCCTGGTGAATTTTGGCTGGATGGAATTTATCGCGGATCCTCTCTTTCACGCGCTCAAGTGGCTGCACAAATACATTCCAAATTGGGGCTGGGACATCGTTATTCTGACGCTGGTAATCAACATGCTCCTTTTCCCGCTGCGTATCTCCAGCTACAGAACGACCCTGAAGATGCAGCGCGTAGGGCCGGAAATTAAGGCGATTCAGGAAAAATATAAGAAATACAAAATGAACGACCCGCGCAAGGCGGAAATGAATAAAGAAGTGATGGCTGTCTACAGCCGCGAAGGTATTAATCCCGTGGGTGGCTGCTTCCAGATGTTTCTGCAGATGCCGATCTGGTTTGGTCTAAATAACGCATTGCGTTATGCGATCGAAATGCGGCACGCACGTTGGTTCGGCTGGATCACCGATCTTTCGGCGCGAGATCCTTACTATGTTCTGCCAATTCTGATGGGCCTTTCCATGTATCTCGTCTCTAAGATGACGCCGATGACCTCGACCGATCCTCAGCAACAAATGATGATGAAAATCATGCCTATCACCATGGCCGGAATCTTCATGATTTCGCCAATTTCCAGTGGTCTCGCGGTGTATATTCTCACCAGCAGCGTTGTGGGTATCACGCAGCAGTGGTATTTGAATCGCACACATCCGCTGCCTGTGCCCGCCAAGCCGGTACGCGGAAAGAAGTAACGGAAATTCCGCGAAGCGACTATAGAGTGTGTGTGTTGTCTGAAGGATGTGCTGATGGCTCAGGAACTTGTCCGCGATGGCAAATTGGATCGCACGGCAACCGCCGAGGCGTTACGAATCTTCCTGGAGGATGTCGTGCGCGCTGCTGGGCTTGATTTGAACGTACAAGTCCGCTCCGTGGCCCCGGAACATGTTAGCGAAGAAGGCGATGCCCTGGTAATCGCCGACCTCGACGGCCGGGACAAAGAGATTTTGCTCGAACGAAGCGCGGAAGTATTAAAAGCTATCGAGCATCTGGCTTTCCGAGCGTTGCGGCTGGAACCCGCGTTCCACGAGAAAATCCACGTAGATTGCGGAGGGTATCGCGCTCTGCGTTTTGAAGAGTTACGCATGACGGCGCGCGTCGCTGCCGAACGCGTGCAGACTTCCAAACAGCCTTTTCGACTAAATCCCATGTCCTCGCGCGAACGCCGAATCGTGCACCTAGCAGTGAAAGAAATAACTGGGGTACGTACGGAAAGCATGGGCATGGGTGAAGAACGCCAGGTGGTTATTCTTCCCGCGGACTCCAAATCTTCGCGATAAGTGTTCGGTGCCACTCCGTAATGTTTACTTCCTAGAGCAAGACTAGCCTTTTATTGTGTCACCCAACCCTGCGACATCACTTTACCTGCAGCGTCGAAGCGCACACGATAGGTGAAGCTGGGGGCGCGTCCGGGGTGTAGTGGCCGAAAGCGCAGATCAGAAATTTCCACGATAGCTTCGCTTCCTTCTTTATGAAAACGCGTTACCGGAAACCGCGCGAACCACAAAACTTTCTGCACCTCCGGCAACTGCTTCGCTTGTTCGATATAGCCATTCGGCAGAGCCTCGGGATAAAAACCATATTCGAGTGGCTCGGAGCTTGCGGCAGTCGACTCCATGATACCTGTCGTGCCGCTCAGATCCATTCGCAACTCGTAGACGCCACGCGGTGCTCGAATCAGCCCATCCCAATGCCACAGCGATGGCGGCAGCGGTAGTGCGCCGATAGACTGCGCGTCGATTTTTTCCAACGCGACAAACTTTTGTACGCGCGCCAAAGCCGCATGGTGGGCAGCGATTGCGAATCCAACGTAAACACACGCCGCAATAAATCCGGCGCGATTCCAGGCTGCCGGCGATATCCGCAAGCCCCAGCCGCGCACTGTAGGCAACAGAAAAAATACGGAAATTAGAATCATGGCACCCAAAATACCGCGTTCCGAAACCGCCGCGCCCGCCCTCTGTCCGATGCTAGCCACCACGATTGGCATTGCTAAGAAAAATAACCACGCACCGATAGTGCGACGCCGTAGGTTCTCTGGCTGTGCATAAGCCCAGGCCAGCCATTGAGGAATTAACAGGAGGGCGGTGAAAGTGAAATCAATGATAAAGAGCAGATCCCACGCTGGTCGCGACCGTTCAAGCGGCGTCCAGATCATGGTGCCAAATGAGGTACATAAATCCAAGAAAATGTGGCTCAGAATGCCCGCCGCATAAATGGCCGTCAGCAATGTGAATGATGGAACAACCCATTTGCGCCAGCGCCCGAGCCACCGCGTGATCCACGCCAGCAACAGTGCAAAAATCGGCAGACACAGCAGCGAGTGTGTAATGCTGCGATGCCACGTAATCACCAGCAGTTCATTACCCGAGAAAATATCGCGCAACACATCCGCATCGGGAAAAATCGCGCCTAGCATCATGGACCACGTGATGATGCGCGCGCGACTCATCGCGCGCGAGCCGAACATCGCTTCGCCGTTAAACATCGCTTTACCGAGCAGCGCGCCAGCTATGCCGTGTGTGATCGTATCCATACTGTCATTCGCGTGGGTCTGTAATTCGCTGCGGCATCATTCGACAGAAATCAGCGGGTGGCGCTTCTGCGTTACTCGCCCGACGCGGCGAGCCGCGACGCCGTGGCGTCCTAACACTTCCAGGCAACTCTCGGCACTACCCGGTGCGATAGCAATCAATAAACCACCAGAAGTTTGGGGATCAAATAGCAGATCTCGATATTCAGGCGGTACTTCGGCATGAAATCCGACGCAATCTCCAATAAATGAGCGGTTATTTTTGAGGCCGCCAGACAGATGCCCTTGGCGTGCGGCTTCTGCAGCACCCTGTAAGTACTCAAATGCTACGTAATTAACTTGCAACGACACTTGCTCAATGTCACGAACGGGATCGCCGAGCGCCATCTCCCGGGCATGGCCCAGCAAGCTGAACCCGGTTACATCGGTCACTGCATGAACAGGTTTCACCGTTCCGGCCGTTTCCTCCAACTCGCGTAAAGCCGCGGCCGCTGCACGGTTGAGAGTCGTCATGGCCCCGATGGCCGCTGCGAGCGATTCCGGAGATGCTCTATCTTTCTTTAAGGCTGTCGTAATGACGCCCGTGCCTAGCGGCTTGGTGAACAGCAACACGTCGCCGGCGATCGCACCAACATTTCTCCACACGCGATGAGGATCGATTACTCCTGTAACTGCGTACCCAAAGAGCATATCTTCATTGCGGATCGAGTGACCTCCAATGACGCTGCACTTGGCCTCATTCATTTTCTGGAGCCCGCCTCGGATGATCTGCTCGAGAATATCTGGGTCGCTTTTTTCTGGGAAGGCGACAATCGATAAAGCTGAAATAGGCCGGCCGCCCATGGCGTATACATCGCTTAGCGCATTGGCTGCGGCGATTTGTCCGAAGAGCGCCGGATCATCGACGATAGGCGTAAAGAAATCAACGGTTTGCACAAGCGCGACGTCGTCTTGCAGCAAATAGATACCGGCATCATCGTTGGTATCAAAGCCGACCAAGACATTTGGATCGGTCTGGCGCGGCAGGTTGCGTAGGACGGCATCGAGCATCGCAGGATTCAGTTTCGCCGCGCAACCCGCCGCTTTCGCCATAGCTGTGAGTTTCACTGAGTTGGTCAGAGCGCACCTCTCGAGAAGGCCATTATTATAAGATTAATTGCTGCTCCGCTTCGTTACGATTTCTGTGATGCCAACGCGCCACTTGCTTTACGTCCGCGTCATTTTCGCACAACAGTTGCGGTTCGCTTAGGAACGTGATCTTATCGCGCGATGCCGTGGGACTTCTGTCTCATCTTTCTCGCTCTTGCCGTTTTTGTGCCGTGGCGCGGCCGCATTCGCTTGCGTGAGTTTCTTGCTATTCCGCAAGTTGGTTCCAGAGAAAGAATTTCGTTGTATCTCTCGACGATTGCATTTCAGTGGCTTGCAGTGGCGATAACCGCCTGGAGAGCGTCGGCGCGTGGACTCACGGGTGCGCAGATGGCTTTGGTCGTTAATGCTCGCGCCAGCATTTACGTCGCGGCGATCGTCGGTGCAGCGATCCTAGCTTCCTTACAATGGCTCAATCTCCGGCGACTGGGGAAAATGACGGTGCCAGTTCGCGGTTTTCAGCAAAAGCTTATCGAACGCATCCTGCCACGATCTAGAAGGGAGCTGATTCCCTATTTAGCGCTTGCGATTACGGCAGGATTCTGCGAAGAGTTTCTTTATCGGGGTTTCGCAATGGCCGCGATCGGTCGGACTGGGCTTCCCACGTGGCTAGTCGTGCTCACGTCCTCGGCATTATTCGGATTGGCGCACCTTTACCAAGGACGAGGCGGTTTGATCGGCACATTGCTGATCGGCTTAATCTTCGGAACGGCCAGAGTCGTTTACGGGAGCTTGGTGCCAGTCATTTTGTGGCATGCAGCGGTAGATGCGGTTGCAGGAATAGCGGGTCCACGCTATTTGAAGCCATCGCGCAATCCTACCCAAAGTGTCGAAAGGACTTGACGCCGTAAATCGCCTATGTCGACTCCTACTCCAGCGCTTCTTCCAGATAGCACAATTCGGCGGGCCTTGGATGAATTTGGCGTGCAGGTCAATGATCATCAAGTTGCTCAGATTAGACAATTTATATCACTCCTGATGAAGTGGAATGACAGTATCAATCTCACCGCAATTCGCGATCCGCGAGAGATGTTGTATCGTCATTTCTGCGAGACTATGTTTGCCGGAATAGCGGTTCCTGTGGTAAAAGGTCGGCTCGCCGACGTAGGGTCCGGAGGAGGCTTTCCAGGGCTTCCACTGAAGATTCTGCGACCAGATTTGGAAGTTGTGCTTATTGAGTCCAACGTAAAGAAAGCTACGTTTCTTGCGGAAGTGACGCGTGATCTACAATTTACGGGTGTTCGAGTTCTCGTTAGCCGCTACCAGGAGCTGGGCGAAGATTTAGGTGCGCTCGATTTCGTATGCTCACGTGCGTTGGGAGAGTTTGGACAACTGCTTTCCTGGGCTAGCGCGAAAGTAATTGTATCTAAAGAAGTTATATTGTGGATCGGGGGGCGCGATCTAGAGGAAATACGGAAAGTTCCTGGTTGGACATGGCGCGCGCCGATTCCTGTTCCGCAATCGCTACGGCGCCTCATTCTTGTAGGCTCTAGGATTGATCCTTAGAAGGCCACAGGTTGATTCATCTCGTGCGCTTCCTGCAAGGCGTTCCACGTACGACACTGAGAAGGCTTTCAGAGACGCCAAAATCGAGCCGCAATAGGAAATCTGTGTTTCATTGTGTACACCTGAGATTGGAATATAAAAAACGCAGAAATCACCGACTTTCGATTTTTGTACAACACGAGGGTCAATTCTAGACTATTCAATCCTCTATTCCGCCTCCACATTGTTCCACGTGGAACATTCTCTCGGGACTTGGGTCCAATTGGAATCGTGTGATACGAGCGGAAGTATAGGTTCAACATGGAACAATGTGAAATTTCCACAGACGAACGCCGCAACGGTACGTTCCACGTGAAACATCTTGCAACCATTCTTCGGTTTTGCTAAATTTTCGCTTGCGAGGTACGCTTGGCGCGAATCATCGCGGTCGCAAACCAAAAAGGTGGTGTCGGCAAGACGACTACTGCCGTTAACTTGGCCGCTTGCCTCGCCGCCTCTGAGCAGCCTACGCTCCTCGTCGATTGCGACTCCCAAGCTAACGCAACTGCCGCCATCGGCTTTTCTAAAGATCCCTCCCGTAGAACGCTCTATCACATCCTGATTCAGAATGAGCCTCTGGATAAAATCACTCAAAAGTCCCAGGTCGATGGCTTGGACGTCATCCCGGCCGATAAGAACCTTGCTGGAGCGGCGGTTGAGCTTGTAACAGTGGAAAATCGCGAATATAAGCTGCAAGCCGCGCTTCGATTTGTCAACGACTCCTACCGCTTCATCATTCTGGATTGCCCACCAGCTTTGGATCTTTTGACATTGAATGCCCTAGTCGCGGCGAATGCGGTTCTGGTCCCCATCCAGTGCGAGTATTTGGCTCTCGAAGGTGTATCGGAGTTGCTCGATACTCTAATGCGCATCCGAAGAACTTTGAACCCTACACTCGAGATTGAAGGAATTCTCCTTACGATGTACGACGAGCGCACTACACTGTCGCGCCAGGTGGCTACCGATCTGCGAAGTTTCTTCGGAACGCAGGTGTTCCAGAGTGTGATTTACCGCAATGTTCGCCTTGCAGAGGCGCCAAGTTTTGGTAAGCCCATTATTTTTTATGACATTCACAGTAAGGGCGCTGAGGGGTATACACAGCTAGCCCTGGAGGTTATCGCAAATGCCGAGAAACGCGCTGGGACGGGGGCTCGGAGCGCTCATTCGGGAGCCTGAATCTCAGGCTCCCGTCACGCCTAGCTCCGACCTATCACAATCTTCGACGGGAGTCGCCGTCGGCGTAGCACCTGTACGGCAGGGCGCGTCGAGTGGTCCGCTTCAAATCGATATTGATCTCATCGCGCCTAGTCCGTACCAGCCCCGCACACGCTTCCGCGAGGAAGCTCTCGAAGAGTTAGCTCGTTCCATTAAAACAAGCGGAATTATTCAGCCAATCGTCGTCAGGCCGACGGGTGGTCGATTTCAGCTCATCGCAGGCGAAAGGCGGTGGCGTGCTGCACAGCGTGCCGGTCTAACAAAAGTCTCGGCTATCGTGCGTGAAGTGCCGGACGAACTGGCGTTGGAAATGACCTTAGTTGAGAATATTCAGCGCGAAGATCTGAACGCCATCGAAGCAGCTCGCGCATTTGAGCGATTAATGGAGGAATTTCACCTCACGCAGGAATCCGTGGCTGAGCGCACGGGCAAGGATCGGACGACCGTGGCCAATGCGATTCGGTTGCTGAAATTAGAACCGACGATTCTGGATTGGATCGAGGAAGGAAAACTGACCGCCGGTCATGGACGGGCGTTGCTTGCTGTTCCGGATTCCCAAATGCGCATGCGGTACGCACAGCGCGCGGCGCGCGGCGGCCTGACGGTGCGCCAGATCGAAAGGTTAGCATCGCGACGCACGCGCAGCAGCGCACCGCCGGAGGTTCACGCGGATGCGAACATTCGCTCGGCAATAGACGAATTGCAGCGCCACCTCGGCACAAAGGTGTTGCTGCGGCAAAAAACAAAGGTCCGTCCTGGGCAACTTGTGCTGGAGTATTATGACGATGTGCAGCTGATGGGGATTTACGATCGCTTGATGAAATAGATCGACTCATGAAGTAGCAGCCGAAATAACTTTTCGAATGTACGGTGGCTGGGGTCAGTCACCGAGTCCTTTTCCTGTCGTATCTTTCGACAATTTGATTCGGAAGTTCCTTTGACTTGCCCGGGCGGGGGGCTAAAGTAAGAGCTGTCGCTTGGGGGATATATGGCTTGGAAGTGGCCGGGTTCGTCGTCCAACGGGGCGGTCGAAGAGTGGACGGGGTTCATAGATCAAGGTGTTACCCTTGAGGGGACACTGCAGGTCACCGGAACGTTTCGTATCAACGGCAACGTGAAGGGCAACATCATTTCCGAGCAGACGGTAATTCTGGGCGAGGGCGCCAAAGTCGAAGGACAAATCGAAGGTAACCGAGTAGTAATAGCTGGACGATTTGACGGCGTTATTTTTGCTAAGGGACGCGTGGAAATTCAGGCCAAAGGTGTGGTCACGGGCGAGGTACATGCTCCCTGTATGGTGGTGGATCCTGGAGGGATTTTCGACGGTCACTGCCACATGCTGGCATCCTCTGACGCAACTTCGAGCGTCACGATTCCGATTCGCGCCGCGCGGCAGGTTTAGGGATCACTGCGCCGCCTTTTCCCGAAATCACTCTATCGTGTTAATAAATAAATACTTATTGTAGGTTCCTCCGATTTTGCGATTGTGGCGTCCACGCGAGGCCTTAGCCGACTGGACGGAAAAAATTTTCCCTCTGCCATGTCGTTGCGCCGACAATAGCATTCCCCAAAGGGCTGGTTGACACAAAGCGGCGTCAGCGACTATCGTCTGGTGCGGATTTCAAAGGTTTGCGAATGAAGATTCTAGTGGTTGGTGCTGGTGGGCGAGAACACGCACTAGTCTGGAAGCTGAGGCAGGCCCCGGGCGTAGAGAAAATCTGGTGCGCACCTGGAAATAGCGGCATTGCGCAGGAAGGCAAATGCGTCGGCGTGGACGTTGGGGATGTCTCCTCCTTAGTTACACTTGCAGAAAGACTCCAGCCAGATTTAACTGTGGTTGGGCCCGAACTTCCCTTGGTGAGCGGACTTGGGGACGCGTTCGCGCAAAAAAAATGGCCGATTGTGGCCCCTTCGCGGCAAGCTGCACAACTGGAAGGGAGCAAGATTTTTTCGAAAGAGTTCCTCGAGCGCCATAACATCCCTACAGCCGCGATGTACGGGGCCTACGATTCCCCAGGCGCCGCTTATAGCGCCCTGTGTGCGGTGGACTGGCCTGTAGTCATCAAGGCTGACGGGTTGTGCGCCGGCAAAGGGGTCTTTCTAGCCTCTGACCCGGACAGAGCCACAGATTTTATCGAACGGGTGATGGAGAAGAATGAGCTCGGTCCCGGTGGTCGGCGCGTTTTGTTCGAGGAAACGTTGGAAGGTGAGGAGCTTTCCTTTATTGTTCTCACTGATAGCGAAAGATATGCGGTTCTGGTTCCGACGCGAGATCACAAGCGTCTGTTTGACAATAACCAAGGTCCAAATACCGGAGGAATGGGAGCTTACTCCACTGACGATTTGCTGACTGGTTTGCAGGACTCTCTCCTCTCAAACATCGTAGAGCCCACTTTGCACGGTTTGACGGCCGATGGAATCCGGTACCAGGGATTTCTCTATATCGGTCTAATGCTCACGAAGGCGGGACCTAGAGTCCTGGAGTTCAATTGCCGCCTGGGGGATCCTGAAGCACAAGCGATTGTCGCGAGGATGGACTTCAACTTAGCTGAAGTGCTAGCAGATGTTGCAGCGGGTCGACTGAATCCCTCCAAACTGAAATGGAAACGAGGCGCCAGTGCGTGTGTTGTCCTGGCGTCCGGCGGTTATCCGGGCAAATTCGAGACAGGAAAGAGAATTGAGGGGTTGGAAGCCGCCGAGCAGGTTAAAGGCGTGAAGGTTTTTCACGCCGGAACCAAATCCACCGCTGGTGAATTGGTGACGAATGGCGGTCGCGTCTTAGGGGTAACTGCTTCGGGTTCATCGCTTGACGAGGCTTTGGCTTCCGCCTACCAAGCGGCTTCAAAAATCCGCTTCGATGGGATGCATTATCGCAAAGACATCGGTGCGCATGTCCGCCGCGTGCAGACTGCAGATGACTAACGACGATGGCTAACGTGCTGCATCTATTTCGAGCATCAAAACGACGCCTACCGATGCAGGAGTTGACTGAAGTTCGAGCGGTCGAGAATTCCGGCTTCGAAGGTTGCGCCCACGCGCGACCCGGTGGACGGCGGCAAGTGCTTTTGGTTGACGGAGAAACACTTCACGAGATGAATTTGCCCCCAGGCATCGTCCGCGAAAACGTCACGACGCAAGGCTTGGACGTGAGTAATCTCCAACTCGGAGAACAACTTCGCATCGGTGAATCGCGGTTGGAAGTGAGTGCGGTATGCGATCCCTGCGAGCAGCTGGAGAAGGTCCGCCCTGGACTCGAGAGAGAAATCTTCGGGCGGCGCGGAATGCTTTGTCAGGTTCTAGAAGGCGGAGTCATCCGCCGTGGCGATTCGATCGAAAAACTTCCACGACAATCAGGGTTTAGGCCGCGCACGGAGTGACGGGGCCTCCGGCGGTTGATCCTTGCCCTCTTTGACTTTCTCTACCGGCTCGTCGGGCGGCACAATCCAGTCGAATCCACGCTGCTGGTCGAAAGTACCGAGAACGAAGTGCGCGTCGCGGTAAATCAAGGGCAATGCGGCGCGGAGAAAGTCCGCAGCGTCAGCTGGGGCGGCTTTCTGCGCCTGGCCCCGCGCAATCTCTTCCAATACTTTGGAAAAGCGCGGCTCGCCTGAGCGCAGCCGCGCGATACGCGGATCATTTCCTTGGATCAGCTCAACTAAAGTGGGTCCCTTTGCACCCGGCGGATAGGAAGCCTCCACTAGCGTATGCGAAGCGTGTTTTCCTTCCGGCGGGTAAAGTTGTGTAAAACGAGGCCGAAGTATGCGCGTCTGCCAATATTCGGCGCGGGTCGCAACTTGTTCCTGTTCAATGCGATATTCCACTTGCCAAACTTCAGGGCCATAAGACTTAGGCGCGTAACCGATGACGACAAACTCAAACAACGGATCGGCGGGGGCAAAATCAAGTTTGTGACGTAATTGGGTGACGAGAGGCCGCAACTTTTCCAGGAAAGCCACGCCCATGGCCTCCAAGTCAGGCTCGGCTTGGTTCGGATACTCCTGATAGCGCGGGTCGCCACGCGTAATACGCAGGAAGTCGTGATCCAGGCGAATGGGTTTGGAATCGGCGGGTAGTTGCCATTCAGACGCGCCAAAAAGCACACCGATGTGCGTGGAGTCCAGCGCCATTACACGAGGTGGAACCGCATGGGCTTCGACGGGTTGATCCACAGCGGCAAAAACGATAAGGTCCTTTGCAACATGCACGATTACCCGGCCGCCTGCGAGGTTCGCGACGATCTCGTCTTCGTGCTGCTGCATCCGCGCGTGCGCAAGCAACAACATAAAAAACAGAAAAACTCCGCTTCCAGCCACGCTGGTCAGGGCGCCGCGCCGTTGTTTGACTAGAAACTTCATCTCATCCTCATCTACCAGGCACTATAACGGCACAGTACCACACGGATGGTTTTCGGGCTGAATGCCCAAAGCAACTGGAAATGGTTCGCGGTCACCGACCACTTCCAGTAAACTACAACATGCACAGAGTTAGACGTACCGGTGGTTGAGCCATGGGATTGAGAAAACCAAAAAATATTAAACATCAAGGAAAGTCGCTGGCGGAGATCTTAGATGCACACCAGCGTTTCTTCACGGGCCACGATGGCGGTGCACGTGCCGATCTGACAGGCGCCGATTTATCGCATACGGATCTGAGCGGCGTGAATCTGAGCGGCGCGATCCTGCGCAATGTGCGCTTGGAAGGCGCGGACCTTCGCCGAGCCAAACTCCCCGGCGCGGATTTATCCGGCGCCAATCTACGCCAAGCGGATTTGCGGAACACGGATATGACCGAGGCGATACTTCCGCATGCCGATTTGTCTGAAGCGCAGGCCAGCGGTGTGGAATTTTTCCGCTGTGACCTGTCCCACGTGAATTTCCAGCGCGCCCAATTGCGAAACGTAAATCTGCGCCTGGCGAACGTGAACGGAGCGAAATTTTCTGGTGCGGACATGGGCGTGGCGATTCTCCGCGAAACAGATTTGACCGGTGCGGATTTATCCGGTGTAGACCTTTCGACGGCGCTCATGCCGCGAGGCTACGTCGAACCGCGCGCAAAACAGAGCGCATAGTTTTTCGTCTTTCGGCGCGCGCATAAGGCCGCGATGGAAATCTGTTGCGCCAAGTGGTAGCCTCGCGCAGAAGAAGCGCGAATCCCTTCGTGAATCCCGTGGCTACAACTACAGCACAACTCGACAGCTCGACGGTGCGCGAACGCGTGCTGCAGGAAATACGCGGTTTGTTGCAAGAGCTTGGCAGCGAAGGCGCGTTGCCAATGCTGCATCCGGGTTCGCAGCTCGATCGCGATCTTGGGCTAGGCAGCCTCGAACGAGTGGAATTGCTGGCGCGGCTGGAAAGCGCGTTCGGCGTAAGAATACCAGACCGCACTGCGGCAGAAGCGAATACACCCGAAGATCTCAGCACAGCGATTTCCGTGGCTCCAGACTGGAGGTCGTCACACCGAGACTCGAGTTCGGCCTTACACGCTTCGGTAACCGCACAGAAGCTGCATCGCGCAGAGGCGGAAGTGGGCGTTTTTTCTTTGCACACGCTTCTGGACGTGCTGCGCTATCGCGCCATGCATGACACCGAGCGCGCACATCTTTTGATTACTGAGGATTCGGCGGGCGAAGAGCGCAGTAACACCGTGACGTTCGGAGAACTGTATGCCGCCGGACAACGATGCGCTGATGAGCTGGAACGCCGCGGCGTGAATGCGGGAAGCCGAGTGGCACTGATGTTACCGACATCCCGTGCGTTTTTTATTTCTTACACCGGGATTTTGTTGGCAGGCGCGATCCCGGTGCCAATTTATCCGCCATTTCGCGCCGATCGCATCGAAGAATACGCGGCGCGGCAGTCGGCGATCCTTAACAATGCGGAAGTGTGCCTGCTCCTGACCTTTCGCCGCGCCGAAGCTGTGGCGAAACTCCTGAAACCTCGTGTTCCCTCGCTATTCACAGTGGTGGATGCCGAAAAATTAATTGAAGCAGCGGACAAGGCACCGCCAACCGCTCCTGGAGCCCTGCCCGTACATCTCACAGGAAACCGTGTACGGCATGCCTCCGACATTGCATTGCTGCAATACACTTCCGGCTCGACCGGAGATCCCAAAGGTGTGGTGCTGACACACGCCAATCTGCTGGCGAACATTCGGGCCATTGGCGAAGTCGTGCGGATGGGGCCCGGGGACGTTGGCGTGAGCTGGCTGCCGCTGTACCACGATATGGGATTGATCGGCGCCTGGCTGACGTTGTTGCATTACGGTATTCCGCTGGCCGTTATGTCGCCCATTGCGTTCCTCACGCGGCCGGAGCGCTGGCTTTGGGCTTTTCACAAGCATCGTGGCACGCTTGCGGCAGCGCCAAATTTTGCTTATGAACTGTGCGTGCGAAAAATTGCCGATAAGGATATCGAAGGTCTGGACTTGAGCTCTTGGCGCGTCGCCATGAATGGAGCAGAGCCCGTAAGCCCAGAGACTCTAGAACGCTTCGCAACACGATTCGCTCCTTACGGTTTTCGTCGCGAAGCGCAACTTCCCGTGTACGGACTGGCGGAAGCGGCTCTGGCGCTTACGATACCGCCGCTGGACCGCGTGCCGCTTGTTGACCGCGTGGAGCGCGAAACGTTCGCGGCTCAGGGTCGTGCAGTTCCAGCGACGACTGAAGATCAGAGTGCCATTGCATTTGTGTCTTCCGGAAAAGTACTTCCGGGCCATGAAATTCGTCTGGTGGATAACAACGGACAGGGAGTCCCGGATCGCAACGAGGGATTTCTATGGTTCCGTGGACCTTCAGCCACCACCGGTTATTATCGGAACCTCGCAGCCAACGAATCATTGCTACCTCTGGGGCCGGGCAAAGAAGGCGACACAGCATGGGTGAATTCTGGCGACCGTGCATATCAAGCGGATGGCGAGCTTTATGTCACCGGGCGAGTTAAGGACATAATTATCAAGGGCGGCCGGAATCTCTATCCTCACGAGGTTGAAGAACTTGCGGCACGCGCGGAAGGCATTCGCAAGGGCTGTATCGTGGCGTTTGGTATTAAGGATCAAGCCAGCGGAACCGAAAAATTGGTTATCGTGGCGGAAGCGCGCGAACAGGATGCCGCGCGGCGCGCCGTCATCACTTCTGCAATCACCGAGCAAATATCGAGAGGCTTGGGTCTGCCCCCCGATCGCGTAGAACTCTTGCCTCTGGGAAGTATTCCCAAAACCTCGAGCGGAAAATTGCGGCGCGAGGAAACCAGACAGCTATACCTGAAAGGCACGCTGTCGCAAACCAAAGCCCCCGCCTGGATACAAATTGCCCGCTTAGCTATAGGTAGCGCTCTGGCCAGTTCCGGACGCACCATCGTTGCCGGCTTGAAAAGCTCGTTGCAAATCTTGTATGGAGTGTATTTCATTGTGCTGTTCTTTTTGTGGATTGTACCAACCTGGGCGATAGTCCAATGGATCAAGGATCGCCAAGACGCGGGGAAGTTTACTTCGTCTGCCCTGAAGGTTTTGTTTGTGCTGGCGGGCTGCCGCGTGCGCGTCGTCGGGAAGGAACACCTGTCCGACCCGGGCGCAAAGATATACGCGTCTAACCACACCAGCTATTTTGATGTATTGCCGCTGATGTTGGGGCTAGGAGTTCCATATCGCTTCATAGCAAAGATGGAGGTCAGCGGCATGCCTTTCATCGGCGCATTCATGCGCCAGATGGGGCATCTTTCCTTTAATCGAACCGATGCCGAATCGCGATTGCGGCAGGCGCAGGAAATGGAGCAGTTTTTGCGGAATGGCGAATCCGTTTTCGTTTTCCCAGAGGGCACGTTTACCCACACCGATGGAGTACGGCCATTTCAACTGGGTGCGTTTAAAGCTGCCGTGGAAACCGGCGCGCCTATTATTCCGGTCTCCTTGGCGGGAACCAGACGGTTCCTTAGGGATGGAACGTTTTTGCCGCGTCCGAGCAGCGTAGTCATCACCATCTCGCCTCCCATCTATCCGCGCCCAGCGGGCAGCCACACCGGCGAACCCAGCGGCTCGGACTGGCATGAATTGATTCGCCTGCGAGATGCCACGCGCAGTGCGGTAGCCAAACACTGCGGAGAAACGCTCCTCTAACGTAGGGTCGCCTCCTCAAATAAAAATTTCCTCATCCCACGTTTGCCCGCTGCCCCGGCGATAGTTTTTTCCGCGTAGCCGCCGGCTTCAACTGGCGATTTCTAACCGCGTATAGAACTTTAGTCGGTCATATCCAATCCAACAGGCAATCTCTATTCAGGGGCGGCCTCTTTTTTTGGTGCATACTTCTATCAAGAGATCAACGCATCATGTTGTAAATCACGGTGATGTACGTATCGACCTCGACTTCTTGATGGGTCGCGGCATGAAGTTGGCAAGAGCGACGCGCTCGGTCTTGGCAAACAACGGGATCAACACCAGCTCCGCTACGATTGCACTTTGGACCGCAATGGAGACGGCAAAAGCGCGGCGCCGCACCAGCCTATTTTGACCTCGAAGCTCAGCATTGCTGTCGACTGAAGACGCCCGCAGGGAACTGAGGTTCTCATTGGGAATTTGTGGTAGTTCTAGCGACACAACACACCTCCGCGGAAATACTGCGAGTTGCATCACAAAATCGCGGCGCCGGCATCCCTAACCGCGATTTCCGCTGTTCTGGGAGACCTGCGCCGCACTCGCAGGGATGGTGAGGGTCGCGCGCGTCCTCACAACTTTGGACACCGCCAGTCGGGACAAGTTTCTTCCATTTCTCAAATTGTGCCCGTTCGAATCGCACTCGTTTGCCCCGCACAGCGCTAAAAGCTGCAGAAGTTATATAAAATAAGTAAGTTAGAAATTCGGCATCGTAGATCTTCCTTGCGGCATCATATTACGAGTGGACGTTGATCCAGGAGGGGAGCCCATGGACAAGCGTTATCCAGAAGTGGTGGGCGTACGCCGCACGGCGTGGGCTGCTTTAGACCGCGAGCCGCAGCAGGACACGGTGGAATTTAACTGTGCGCACTGCGGGACACAGGGTCAAAAAAATGCTCGACGCGAGCGGACGCTGTATCATTTTACGGACGGTTTTTTACAGGACTTACAAGGCGAAGTGACGCAGTGCCGGAGTTGTCGTCAGTCGTTGCGGGTTGTACCGATAGTGATGCTGCACAATCAAGAGGAAACACGGCGCTTCGAAGCAGTATTTTCCGAAGAAGTTCCCCGAAAGAACGCGCAAAATTATTAAGTTAAGTGAGTCCATTAAAAAAACAGGGCGCTTTGGGCGCCCTGTTTCCATTTGTATCACATTCAACTCAATAAATCAGACGGTACTAGCTGTTTGACAAGCTCTGCGGCGGTTTAGTCATCATCGTCGTCGTGATCGCGGTGATTACGATTCCGGTTATAACGGCGGTTGTTGTCGTAATAAGGATCGTAGTTGGGATCATAACGGGGATCGTAGTTGCCATTATGGTAGGGGTCATAGTTCCCATTGTAGTAAGGATCATAATTGCCACGATCGTCGCGCCAGCTGCGATTCCGCCCTTGATTTTGCTCATTCCAGCAACGTTGCTGTTCAATGCGCAACGCCTCGCGCGAGTTTCGGGCCTGGCGGCTGTTATAGCCATGATCCTCGATCGCTTCCGCGAGATTTTGCTCTGCGCGAGCCACCCGACTCCGGCAATCGCCCCAGTTCTGCGCCTTAACACTAGGCGCACCAGCGAAAAGGAGAAATCCACTCAAGGCAGCCGTTGCTATCGCAGTTTTCCCAAAAACTGAACTAAGCAGTCGCATATATCCTCCTGGGTCGTCTCCCGGCTGGCGTTGGGGCTACGTCCTATCTGTAGAAACACCTTCCGCCGGAAAATGTTGCAACGTATAAACCACCTGTTTTGAGGGCCTTAGTACGATTGGCTAGCGCTGATGGCGGTATCGCTCGTGATCGTTATCGTCCCAATCGCGCTCCGTGTGCCAGCGGCGGTCATCTTCATTCCACCATCGGTGATGAGCAGACCAGCATCGATCGCGCGTAGCCCGCACGTCCTGGCGGGCTCTAGCCGCCTGTCGGCTTCGATAACCGTGATGCTCAATCGCTTCATGCAGCTTGTGATCGGCTTTGGCGAGGTGCTTTTGGCAGGCGTCGTATTTTTCGGCACGAACGCACGGTGCGCCTATAAACGTGAGGAAAACCATTAATGCCGTTGCCGGCACAGCTTTTGCCAGAAAGTCTCCCAGACATCGTAATAAATTCATGGTGTTCTCCTAACCGGGAACGGGACAATAGTATCCAAAAAACAGGCTCTCGCGGATATACAGAACTCACAGTACATTTCGCACTGTAAAACCTGGGTAACAGAACGCACTCCGCAGCTAACTTTGCAAGAAAGAGTCAACCTCCATATGGTTCTTTTCCAAGCCTGTGCGAATTTGATCGAAGGCCTCTTCCACCGTATCGGCGAATTGCAACATTTTAAATTCGTCCTCGTTAATCGTGCCCCAGTTGACCATAGCTTTCCAATTCAGGACCTCGTCCCAATATTTGCGCCCGTAAATTAAGATCAGATTTTGTTTTGCCAGCTTTCCCGTTTGGAGCAGTGTAAGCATTTCGCACAATTCGTCCATCGTGCCGAAGCCCCCCGGAAACACAATGAGTGCCTTGGCGATCTGTGCGAACCACAATTTGCGCATGAAGAAGTAGTGGAAGTTGAAACTCAGCTCTGGGCTTATATAGGGGTTGGCAAACTGCTCGTGCGGTAGCTCGATGGATAAACCGATGGACTTTCCACCTGCTTCGAAGGCGCCGCGATTGGCCGCTTCCATGATGCCGGGACCGCCCCCCGAACAAATCACAAAGCGGCGCGGCTTGCTCCCCAAAGTCAGCGCCCAGGCCGTGATGCGGCGCGATAACTCGCGGGCCTCTTCGTAATAGCGCGACATTTCCAGAAGACTCTTGGCACGTCGAATGGCGGCGCGGTGCTTACTGCGGTCCGCAGCCAAAATCTTCGAAATCGCCAGCATTTTCAAGCGCGTGTAACGCGCTTCCGTAACTTCGCGAGATTCAATACGCGCCGATCCAAACATCACAATGGTGTCGGCGATCCCTTCTTTCCTCAGCTGCGCGTACGGATGAATGTATTCCGCCAGAATGCGCAATGGCCGTGCAGGTGTGCTTTGCAGAAATTTCAGGTCTTCGTGCGGCGCCTTGGGCGCGTGCTGGGATTTTAATTTTGGCTGTCCCACTGACATACACTTTCTCCCCGAAATCCGCGATCCATTATTTTAGGGAAGCGGTAGCAAGCTCGGCAACGTCTGCGGTCTACTATGCGTCGAATTGGGTACACTGCCGCAGCCTAAGTCTTCTGTTCCATTGTGTGCTGGCGCGGCATTGAAGAGAAGCACAGACTGGGCTGTAGGTTCCCAGGCGGACTTCCAAATGCTCACCCCGGCTTGTGTATGTTAGCTAACGCCGCCGTATTCCTGCTGATGCTGGCGTTCGCCTGCCTTGCTGCCAACGCACAAGCGCCCGCCGGGCCCATTGCGCCCCAGTCCGGAGTGTCAGTCCAGCAGGCCCCGCCAGACACCCGCACGAAACTTAAGGTCCACGTGGCCCTGGTGAACACGCCGGTGACCGTACGCGATGCCAAAGGGGAAATGGTCCTTAACCTTGATGCCACGGATTTTCTGGTCACCGACAACGGTGTGCCGCAAAAAATTGGCCATTTCGATCTTGGCGGCGACTCGCTTTCGCTGGTGATTCTTGTAGAGACGAGCCCGCGCGTGGCGCCCATGTTTCCCGCCCTGCGCAAAACTGGAATTCTGTTCACGCAAACAGTGCTGGGGCCCGGCGGCGAGGCAGCTGTCGTGGGTTTCAACGACTCCATCGACAAACTGCTGGACTTCACGACGAATAGCGACGCCATCGAAAATACCATGGCGGATCTACAGCAAGGCACTTCGGGTTCGAAACTTTATGACGCGATGTCCGCAGGCGTTGAGATGCTGACCAGCCGGCTCCAGCCATTGAACGACAACCGGCGGCGCGTTTTGCTGGTTTTGTCCGAAGCAACGGACGTCGGCAGCACATCGAAGTTGGGCGAGGTTCTTCGGCAGGCGCAGCTAGACAACATCACCATCTACAGCGTCGGTTTATCGACTACCCGTGCTGAATTGCAAGCCGAGCCAAAGGGGACGCGCATCCCTTCTACCCCGGGCACTTTCCCGCTGCCTCCGCAGCCGGGCGTGCCGCAGACGCCCACCAGCGAGGCGCAGCGTTACGGCAACATAGACTTGCTGCCGCTCGCCGTGTGGATTGTCCAGCATGTTGAACATCAAGTAAAAGCTCACGCGCTGGGAGTCGCCGCAACCGCAACCGGTGGCGCGCATTTTTCCACTTTCCGAGACGGCTCCATTGAAAAAGCCATCGACGAAATTGGCGGCGAACTGCATTCCCAGTACAGCATCAGCTACACTCCAGCTGGCATGGACCAACCCGGTTATCACGAAATTAAAGTGGAAGTCGATCGACCAGGATTGAAGGTACGCGCGCGGCCCGGATACTACCTAGCTCCTCCAGAAACCTAACTGACTCCGGTGGGATCAGACAATCTGTTTCCAGAACATAGATTCGCGCGAGGCTAGAAGCGCGTCTTTGCGTGCGCCCCAGCGCAGGAAATGAGGTGTTTTGGTGTGCGCTCCGTGGGCTTCGCGGCTCGCCCAGACTTCGTGAAAAAGAAATGCTCCTGGCGCAGCGGCGGCGCGGTACAAATCGTATCTCATGCAGCCTTCCTCTTTGCGCGTCGGTGTGACTAAAGCACGCAACTCCGCTTCTAGTAAGAATTCTTGCCCTTCTCTCGCACGTAATACCACCATCAGCGTGACTGCATCTTTGGGCAGCTTCGCATTTTTGCGGGAAGCTGATTTTCGAGAAGTTCTCATCTTACGGGATCTCTTCGTGGCTGATTTCTTTCCTTTGCGTTTCGCCATAATGGCCGGGATTGTACCTCAAGAGTTACGGTAAAACCGCGCGTAGTTGTGCTATTCCAGTCAATCGGCGGGTGCGAACACAATGCAGACTGGAGCGGGAACCTCTGCCGGTTCCCCAACGGCGCTTAAACTTCCATCGGCCCGATTGATGCGGAACACCACGATGTTATTCGACTCTTGGTTGGCGGCCAGCAGAAAATTGCCCGTGGGGTCGATTGCAAAATGTCGCGGCATTTTACCTCTTGTCGAAAAGGTGCCCGTCGGCGTGAGCGTGCCATTAGTGGGGTCGATCGCAAACAAGGCGATGCTGTCATGCCCGCGGTTGGAGGCATACAGATATTTGCCGGAGGGATGCACCGCCAGCTCCGCCGTGTCGTTCGCGCCAGCGAAATTTTTCGGCAGCGTGGAGAGCGTTTGAAAAGACGACAACGCGCCGGTCTGTGGATCAAAGGTAAGAGCGGTTACTGTTGATTGGATTTCGTTCAGCACGTACGCGAATCTGCCGTTGGGATGAAAACCCAGGTGACGCGGCCCGGCGCCGGCGTCCCCTTTGGCGAACGCCGGGTCATTCGGCGTAAGCGCGCCACTCGCTGCCGCAAACCGATAGACCAGCACTTCATCCAGGCCCAGATCCACGGCGAGTGCCAAGCGGTTATCGGGCGACGTCTCTATCCAGTGCGCATGCGGCCCGTCCTGCCGTTCCTTATTCGGGCCCTGGCCACTATGCTTCACGAGTGTCGAAGCTGTTCCCAAGCGCCCATCTTCGAGTATCGAGAACGACGCGACGCTGCCACCATCATAGTTGGCGATCAGAACATATTTTCCCGTCTTGTCGAGCGAAATATAGCAGGGTCCCGCCCCGCGGGAGGCCACTTGATTAAGCAAGGTAAGCTTGCCGCTTTTGCGATCCATTGAATAGGCGCTCACCGCACCGCTTTTTTCGCCTTGAAAATTATCGGTCTCGTTGACGGCATAAAGATATTTTCCGTTGCTAGATGTTACGAGGAATGACGGGTCTGTCGATTCCGCCGTGACTCCCATCGCGCTGAGTCTGCCGGTCGTGGTGTCAAAACGATAAGCGTAAATTCCCTTGCTCGCCGTCTTGGAGGTGTACGTACCGATGTAGGCCACATATTGACCCTTCTCAGCGACTTTGTTTGGAACATGCGAAAAGGAAAACAAAACTACCGGCGCACAGGTGATCAGCAGGAACGCGAAAAAACGTCGGGTAATTTTCATGAGCTTGTGGATTCTACACTAGGAAATGTAAAGTTACTGTCACTCAAAAGCACTGGAACGTCGCTCGCGGCAAAGTTCGCTCCAGAGCCTACTTCTTCTCTTCTTCCTGCTCTTCTTGCAACACGGCGGCGGCGGCCACGGAATCGTCCTCGTCCAGTCGCAGCAACCGAACTCCTTGCGTCGAGCGCCCGGCTTCCCGAATCTCGTTGGCGTGTACGCGAATGACTTTGCCGTTGTGCGTAATGATCATCACGTCGGACTCTTCGGTCACCTGCAGGGTAGACACCACGTAGCCATTGCGGTCGGTGGTTTTCATGTTCACCACACCCTTGCCCCCGCGCGAGGTGATGCGGTATTCCGCCAGTGGCGTGCGTTTGCCAAAGCCCTTTTCTGAAACGGTGAGCATCAAGGTCATTAGCGAATCCTTGATTTGCTCGTTTTTCAGCTCCTCAAGATTTTGCGAAGTCTGCTTGTGTTCTTTCGCAATGATCCCGAAGTCCGGCTGGACCGCATCCATGCTGACAACGTAATCGTCCTTGTCCAGGTCCATGCCATTTACGCCGCCGGCATTGCGCCCCATCGGACGCACTTCGGTTTCGCGGAAAAGAATCGCCTGACCCTCGTGGCTCGCGAGAAAGATCATTTGTTTTCCATCCGTGAGCTTGGCGCCAATCAGTTCGTCTTTTCCATCGAGGTTGATGGCGATAATTCCCGTGGAACGCGGGTTCGAAAATTCCGTAAGCGTTGACTTCTTCACGGTGCCGCTCTTGGTAGCCATGAAGACGTAGCGCCCCTCTTCCTCCAAATTTCGCGCAGCCACCAGCGCGGTAAGCTTCTCGTCCTCCTGGAACTTCACCAGGCTAGAGATGGCTTTGCCGCGCGTCGCTGCGGCAGCTTCCGGCAACTCGTATACTTTTAGCCAGTAAACACGTCCTTTCGACGTGAACAATAAAATATAGCTGTGCGCCGAGGCAATAAAGAGATGCTCGACGAAATCCTCTTCTTTAGTTCGCGCGCCGATGCGTCCCTTGCCGCCGCGCGACTGGTGGCGATAGGTGTCCGCCGCAGTTCGCTTGATATAGCCGGCGTGGCTCACGGTGATCAGCATCTCCGTGTCGGCGATCAGGTCTTCCAGCTTGATCTCATCCACTTTGTCCACGATCTGCGTGCGGCGGTCATCGCCGTAGGCCTTGTGAACTTCGCGGAGTTCTGCCGTGATCACCTGCTTGAGTTTCTTCTCGCTGGACAGAATCTCCTTTAGCTCGGCAATGAGCTCGCGTATTTCTTTCAATTCTTTGAGGATTTCATCGATGGAAAGCTGCGTCAGGCGATGCAATTGCAGTTCAAGGATAGCGTCGATCTGCAGGTAGCTGAGCCCGGCAGGCTCTGCGAGGGCATACTTTTTGCGATCCAGCGTCGCCCCAGTAAGTTTCTTGGCCGTACCTTTCTCATCGATCGTTACGATTGTGCCGCTGAAATGCTTGAAAAGGTTTTCGCGGGCGTCCGCGCGGCTGGAAGAACCGCGGATTATCCGGATCGCGTTATCGAGGTGGTCCAACGCAATCTGGTACCCGAGCAGGATGTGCTCGCGCTGTTCCGCCTTGCGCAGTTCGAAGATCGTCCGGCGGCGGACTACTTCCACGCGGTGCTCAATGAAAAGCTTGATCAGCGGGATCAGGCCAAGCTCGCGTGGCTGTCCGCCAACGATAGCCAGCAAGATCATGCCGAAGGATTCCTGCATCTGCGTGTACTTGAACAGATTGTTCAGGATGAGCTGCGATTCTTCGCCGCGCTTCAATTCGATGACGATGCGCATTCCTTCGCGCGAGCTCTCGTCACGCACGTCGGAAATCCCTTCGAGCTTCTTTGTTTGTACTAGCTCGGCAATGCGCTCGATCAGCCTAGCCTTATTCACCTGATACGGAATTTCGGTGATGACGATGTTTTCGCGGTCCTTGCCCGATTCTTCAATCGCCGCCTTGGCGCGCATCATGAAGCTGCCGCGGCCTGTGCGATACGCCGCTTCGATGCCTTCACGTCCCGCGATGTACGCGCCGGTCGGAAAATCCGGACCCGGAACCAGTTTCATTATTTCCTTCAACGGAGTGTCCGGCTTCTCGATCAGCAGGATGGCCGCGTCCACGATTTCGCGCAGGTTGTGCGGCGGAATATTCGTGGCCATGCCAACCGCAATTCCGCTGGCGCCATTCACCAAAAGATTCGGAATGCGCGATGGCAGCACCACCGGCTCTTCGCGTGTCTGGTCGAAGTTGGGGATGAAATCGACGGTTTCTTTTTCCAGGTCGGCGAGAATGTCTTCCGAGATTTTGGCTAGTCGCGCTTCGGTATATCGCATGGCCGCCGGAGGATCGCCATCCACCGAGCCGAAATTTCCCTGCCCGTCGATCAGCGGGTAACGCATATTGAAGTCCTGCGCCAAGCGCACCAGCGCTGGATAAATCACCGCTTCGCCGTGCGGGTGATAGTTGCCCGAAGTGTCGCCGCAAATCTTCGCGCATTTGCGGTAGCCGCGGTTTGATGCCAGGCCAAGATCGTTCATGGCCACCAGGATGCGCCGCTGCACCGGCTTCAGTCCGTCACGCACGTCTGGCAAGGCGCGCGCGATGATCACGCTCATGGCGTAATCGAGATACGATTTGCGCATTTCTACTTCAATATCGATCGGAAGCAGTATCGACGTGTTCTTTTCGTCCGCCATTTCCCCTCTTCTTTATCCTGTCATTCCGGGCGCAATGTGGAATTTTTCTTCGCAGCTCGCTCCAGAACGTATGCCTTCACCGTGTCGAAGGCATCGGCCACATTCGTGAAGCGCTTCGCCGCGAAATATTCTTCGACCTGCCGTAAAAAGTCTTCCCGCTCGGATTCGCTCGCGAACTCGATGGTCGCGCCACGCTCGTTGTCCGGCGTGTTGGTCGGCAGCGCGCGAAATTCACTGCACGCGAGCCCCCGCACGCCCGGCAATGTGCTCCATCCAATTTGGTAAATCACGTTGGCTAAATTGCATGCGCGTCGAGATGTATCGCGCGCTCCAATCAAATATCCAAATTTACAACTTCCAGTGCGTTCTCCTCGATGAACTTGCGCCGGGCCTCCACGTTTTCGCCCATCAACGTCGTAAAAATATCCTCCGCCGCCACCGCGTCTTCCAATTTCACCTGCAGCAACGTACGTGTATCAGCGTTCATGGTCGTGTCCCAGAGCTGCTCGGCGTTCATTTCGCCCAGGCCCTTGAAACGTGTGATGGTGAAATCTTTCTTGGCGTCTTCCACCACGTAATTCAGTACGTCCGTCGCCTTCGCTTTGCTTACTTTGTCGCCGTTGCGCGACACGGTGAATGGCGGATGGTTGAATTGTTCAATCTGCTTGGCGAGTCCTCGCAGCCGTTTGTATTCCGCGGTAGAAGCCACCGCCCAGTTGATTTTCTGGCTGTGCGGTGGGCCGAATTGTATTTCGTAGAGGCTGTGTTCTTCGTCAAAAATCACCTTACCTTCGAGTTTCAGTTTCGCTTTTTCTACTTCCTTCAAAAGCTTCTCGAGTGCTTTCTTGTCCTCAAAATCCGTCTTTTTCTCCAGGCCACTTTCGGAAAGCAGTTCCACCAGGCCGGGCTCACGCAATCGCCTGCCGAGTTTCGCTGCGGCCGCTTCGTATTCCTGCACATTCAGGAGGAAAGTCGTCAGGCCCGCGCCTTCCAAGCTCACGCCTTCTTTCGCTTTCACCACGTGGTCTTCCGTAGCGCGCTTCATCAGCTCGTGCGCGAAGTCCCGCTCATCGCGAATATATTTTTCCGTTTTCCCGCGCTTCACCCGATACAGCGGAGGCTGCGCGATGTAAATGTGCCCGCGGTCGATGAGTTCCTTCATATGCCTGAAGAAGAACGTCAACAATAACGTGCGGATGTGGCTACCATCGACGTCCGCGTCGGTCATTAGGATCACTTTGTGATAGCGCAATTTGCTGGCGTCGAAATCATCCTTGCCGATCCCGGTGCCCAGCGCCGTGATGATCGCGCGAATTTCCTCGTGTCCCAGCATTTTGTCGTAGCGCGCTTTTTCGACGTTAAGAATTTTGCCTTTGAGTGGCAGAATTGCCTGATATTTGCGGTCGCGGCCCATTTTGGCTGAGCCGCCTGCGGATTCGCCCTCTACCACGAAGAGTTCGCAGCGCGCAGGGTCGCGCTCCTGGCAGTCCGCTAATTTGCCCGGCAAGCCGCTAGAATCCATGGCGGACTTCCTGCGGGTCAACTCGCGAGCCTTACGCGCGGCTTCTCTTGCGCGGGCCGCCTCGATGCACTTGCCCACGATGCGCCGAGCCACTGTGGAATGCTTATCGAACCATTCTCCCAGCTTCTCGTTGACGAGCTGCTCCACGTCGCCCTTGATGTCGCTGTTCAGCTTGCCTTTGGTCTGGCCTTCGAACTGTGGCTGCGGTAGACGCACGCTGATCACCGCCACCAGGCCTTCGCGCACATCGTCGCCGTTGATGGTCACCTCATCTTTTTGCTCTTTCAGCATCCCTGTAGACGAAGCGAAGTTGTTGATCGAGCGCGTCAGCGACGACCGAAATCCCGAAAGATGCGTCCCTCCGTCCACGGTATTGATCGTGTTGGCGAACGCAAAAACGTTTTCGCCGTACGTGTCGTTATATTGCAGCGCGATTTCGATTTCCACGTTGCCGCGCTTGCCTTCAATGAAGACTGGCGAATCGTGCAGCGTGGACTTGCCGCGATTCAGATGCTTGACGAACTCGCCAATCCCCCCGGTGAAGCGAAACTCCGCAGTTTTTTCCGTGCGTTCGTCAGTAAGCGTGATCTTTAGCCCTTTGTTTAGGAAAGCCAATTCGCGCAACCGTTGCGCCAGCGTGTCAAAACTGTAAACGGTTTTCTCGAAAATTGTCGGGTCCGGATGGAAAGTAATCTTGGTTCCCGTTTTACGCGTCTTACCAGTCTGCTTCAACTTCGAGCTCGGCTTCCCTTTTTCGTAAGTCTGCTCCCACACCGCGCCATCGCGCGAAATTTCCAGTTCCAGCCAATCGGCAAGCGCATTGACCACTGAAACGCCTACGCCATGCAACCCGCCCGAAACCTTATACGTATCGCTGTCGAATTTGCCGCCAGCGTGCAGCACGGTAAGCACCACTTCCGCCGCCGGCCGCTTTTCCGTAGCGTGCATGTCCACCGGAATTCCCCGCCCGTTGTCCACCACTGTTACGGAGTTGTCCGCATGAACCGTCACATTAATTTCGTCAGCGTACCCGGCCATCGCCTCATCGACCGAGTTGTCCACCACTTCCCACACCAGGTGATGGAGTCCCATCTCGCCGGTCGAGCCGATGTACATCGCCGGTCGCAACCTCACCGCTTCCAATCCGCCAAGGACCTTGATGGATTTCGCGTCATATTGATGGCCCGGTGCTTTTCCAATCACCGTCTCTTTATCACCCATGTCGTCTCCCAAACTTCATCCCTGGCCAATCTTGCAGAGCATCACGTACCGCGACCTTCGCGGCGCTCACGCCCGAAAATTCCAATCAAATTTTTCTGAAGCGAGGAAGGCGTACTTGCGGAATGCTCTGTACGTCGTTCAGGCCGGCCTCGATAAAGTATCGAGTCAGCGCCTTACCCTTTGATTCCGGTCGCATGCGGCCGGAACTCGTAGGGTTCCTGCTCCATCCCATCTCGCGCAGCGAGACGTGGCGAAGACTTCGTTCTCCAAGCCTGTGGCTCTATTGGCCCCTGGCGCAGAGCCAACCTACAAAGCTACATTTGCTTGGCCGACGTGCCGATTTAGAGGGAATCTTACCGCCAATCGACAGCCAAAAAAGTATACCCGATTCAGCTGATTTTCTCAAGGACCGTCAAGGTGAGATTTATGAAAGAAGCTATTTATTTACTATAACTTACACGAAGCGTAACACAAGTATTTTCAAAAGTAGGAAGCTCCCTAAAATACCGTCGTTTTCTATCCTAATTTTTACGCTTTCCAATCATATCCGCATGGGCATGATGATGTAACGATACCGGTAACTTTCATCTGCCAGCGGCCGCATCTGCCCCGCCGATTGCTCGTCTTTCAGCTCGATGCTCACCGGACCATCGGCTGCCGCGGCCAGAAAGTCAAGCATATAACTGGAGTTAAACCCGATGGCGATTGGCTCCCCGCTATATTCTTTCTCAATATTTTCTTTGGCTTCGCCGTACTCCGGACTGGACGCCGAAATTTCGATTCCTTCCTTCGACACTGCCAATTTCACGGCGTGCGATCTTTGATCCGCCAGTTGCGAAACGCGCCGCACCGCATCGCTCAATTCTGAACGCTCGATCACCACGCTCTTATTGTTATCGCGCGGAAGGACTGCTTCATAATTTGGAAATTGTCCCGTCAGAATGCGCGAAATCAGCAGCCTATGGCCGACTTGGAAAAATAGGTGGCTTTCGTCTTTGGCGAAATCAATGTGCGCGTCGGATCCCGCCGTAGCGCTAAGTTTTTCGACTTCGTCCATGGCCTTCTTCGGAATCAAAACTTTTACTTCCCCATTGAGCCCGGTCAGTTTTTGATCTGTTTCCGCCAGCGCCAGGCGGTGACCATCGGTGGCAACCATCGCCAGCGTGTCCGGTTTGAGAATTAGCAACCCGCCGTTCAGCGTGTACCGGGACTCTTCCATGGAGATCGCGAACTTCGTCTTGGCGATCAAGCTCTCGAGAACCGCCGCCGGAATCTTAACTAATGTATGCGGCACACCGGGAAGCGAGGGAAAATTCTCTTTGGCCATGCCCACTAGCTTGTATTTCTTTCTGTCGCTGACGATTTCGACCCAGTGATTTTCCAGAAGTCTAAACTTAATTTCCCCTTCGGGCAATAGACGAATAAGTTCCAATAATTTTTTAGCAGGAATCGTTCCAGCGCCCTCCTTTTTGATCTTGGCCTCGCAAGATGTGCGGATGCTTAGTTCCAGATCGGTGGCGGTGATAGTAATCCTCGTGCCCTTAGCCTCCACCAAAAGATTAGAAAGAATGGGAATGGTGGTCTTGCGTTCCACGACCCCCTGCGTTGTGCTTAGTTCATTTAATAGCGCTGATTTGGTAACACTGAATTCCATCGCTTGATAGTCCTCGCGTGCCTGTCCAGTGGCGGTCATTTAAGCATCCCTTGTCGCACTTCTGCCGCTGCGGTACTGTACTCGTTTTTGGGAAAAGTATAAAGTCCAATGCCTCAACTGATCTACTTTGTCCCATTGGGGAATTTAGGATCCTCATGTTTTTACTTACTCTAAAGATTGTCATCATCTAAATCTTCACAGCCCTAATCACTTCAAAGGTTCTTTTGATAAAATTAAGAAAGCTTAAGTCTAGTTGTGATGATGATTAGTGTGAAATGGAGGAAATCATAAGAACCTCTATCCTCTCTATTACATAATAGCTTGTTCCCAAAGTGACCAATTGTGGGAACCGTGGAAATCATCGTCGTTCTTGGCCGAGCCACTCCGTGAAAGTATTTTCACCAATGATGTTCAACAGTTTATCCCCACGATTCACGTATCTTCTCCACAGTATTCGTTCGTTAAAACCAGTGTCTAAGCACACACGTTCGCGCAGAGCGATTCAAACGCCAGAATTCTTTACATTTTATATTTTGTGCACAGTTGCAGCTCAGCCAACGGGGATTAAGTTAATCAGGGATTCAGAGAAAATGTCGGATTTACTGTAACGCGTCCATCAGCCGCGTAATCGTGCGATTCAAATCTTTGTCCGAACGCCGCAACTCTTCGATTTTATTGATCGAGTGCAACACCGTCGTGTGGTGCTTCCCGCCAAACTGCCGGCCAATTTCGGGCAGCGATGCTGTCGTAAGTTGCTTCACGATGTACATCGCCACCTGACGCGGGAAAGCAATCGCGCGCGTATTACTGCGAACCTTAAGATCCTGCTCGCGCAAATTAAAATGTTCGCTCACACGCTTCTGAATCAAATCAATGGTTACACGTTTTTCCTGCGAGGCAATGATATTGCGCAGCACTTGCTGCGCTGTGGCCAGCGAGACCGTCGCGCCGGTTAGCGACGCATAAGCCATCAGCCGCGTCAGCGCGCCCTCCAGCTCGCGAACGTTGGATTTGATGGCCCTGGCAATATATTCCGCCACATCGTTCGGTAACGGGAAGCGGTCGTTCTCCGCTTTCTTCTGCAAAATAGCGATCTTCGTCTCCAGGTCCGGCGGCTGGATATCTGCGATCAAGCCCCACTCAAACCGCGAGCGCAATCTTTCTTCGATCGAATTGATGTCCTTCGGCAGGCAATCGGAAGAAATCACGATTTGCTTTTGTTGTTCGTAGAGCGCGTTGAAGGTGTGAAAAAATTCTTCCTGCGTCCGCTCTTTTCCCGCGATGAATTGAATATCGTCCACCAGCAGCACGTCTACCGTGTGAAAGCGATCCCGGAAACTGATCATGCGGTCGAACCGTATGGAGTTGATCACTTCGATGGTGAATTTCTCCGCGCTCACGTAACTCAAACGCATCGCCGGGTTGCGTTTCTTGATGGTATGCCCGATGGCGTGCATCAAATGCGTCTTGCCCATGCCCACTCCGCCATAAAGAAACAGCGGGTTGTACGCCTTGGACGGTTGCTCCGCTACCGCTCGCGATGCCGCGTGCGCAAATTCGTTCGATTTGCCGACCACGAAGCTGTCGAAGGTGTAGCGCAGATTCAGCTGGTGGTCGCTGCTCTCGAAATCAAGCTTGGATTGCTTCCCCCCGGTCGTCACCGGTGCTACCGGGGAAGCCTCCTCTTCGGTGCAGACGTATTGAACCTTGACGTTGGGGGTGCCGATTTCGTGGAATACTGCTTTGATAATATCGCCGTAGGTTCGCGTCAGCACCTGGCGGAAGACAGTGCTTGGAATCTGCACATACAAAGTCTCGCCCTCTGCGCGGTTCAATCGCGTAGGCTGAAACCACGTCGTGTAAGTATTTATGCTAACCCGGGACTTCACGTGTTCCAGAAAGGTGTCCCAGGAATTGATCGCTATGGTCATCGGATGGAAAAAAGAAGGCCCTTGCTATTTCCACAGGTGTGAATAAGCTGTGGAAAGCAGGCCTGTTAGCTCTTTCTTAAGTCTTCGGTTTCTTGCCCGCTGGAACGTCCTAAGTTCGCCCCTTCGCTCCCTGCGGTGCCTTGAGATTTTTTGCCGACTGACGTACCCGTCTTCACCAGACAGCGCGGGATTGTCGCCCATTGGCGTGTACGGAGCAAGCGAAAAGTGCGCAAAGCGATATAGCGGCGTTCACACACCATGCACAGCTTTTCCACAAGCACCATTTTTGTGCAATTAACATTGCTAAGCGTTAAATTTCGCGGTAATTTTTCGTTTCTTGCCAAAAAATTTCTCCTCTTACTCACTGATTGACAAAATTCGGGCTGAGGAAAACTCCCTTATTCCTGAAATTTTTTATCTGGCCGCTCGAACTCAAAAACTCCCAGTGGGTCGCTTCCGACGATCAAGCGATCTTTTTCTACCAGCAGCGCAATCGCGTCGAGCAGTGCGCCTTCCGGCGTATACAGGTGATAAGTGGCGCGCCGAACGCCATCCTTCGTGAAACGCAGCAGTACATTGTGCAACGCCACCCACACTCCGCCGTTGGCATCAACACCTACCGCCGTCAAAACGCGCTTAAACGTTGGGTGATTGCCGCGCCGCTCCTGCCGTTCGATCTCTTTGCGGATAGCTTGCGCTGCAGGCATGGCCTCTAGTGCCGTGTACTGAAAGTCTTCTCCCGCGTAACCGTGCCGGTCGTACCGCCGAACCGTGGGTTCCGGCAAAAAAGCAAAAGCGTAGTAAAGGTGCCCCTCTGCGTCGCTGGCAAGCTGGCCGATATTCAAATATCTATTCAATTCGACGCGCTCCGCGATTGCTTCCGGCTCGCCGAACTCCCGAACTTCTCTTCCATTTTTATCGAACACCGTGACTAAGTTAGGCTGATGGAGCGTGGCCACCGCCACCTCGTTATCCGGCAGCACCGCTACGCTAACTGGCGCATTCACCCCAATCGACCGCACCAGCACGCCGTCAGGAGCGAAGACTTGTATCCGGTTTGCGCCTCCGTCGGCCACGTAGATCTTGCCAGTAGCGTCTACATCGCAATCTTCTCCGAAGGCAATGGCCGCGCGTCCCGCCTTCCCGTCAGCTGCGCCAGAAAAGCCGCTGCCAATCGCCAGAATCTGCTTGCCCTTCGCGTCGTAGACCAGCAGTCCCGGCGACGGCGACGCCAGCACGTACGTACGCCCGTCGGCGCCTCGCTTTATCGTGCGCAAGCCAGGACCTACGCCCGCGAATATTCGCTGCTTCGCTGTAAGTTCGCCTTCGTATTGCGCAACTACAAGGTCGGCGCTGCCCGCGGCCAAACACAACACCACCATAAACTTCAAAACTAAATTAGCTATGCGCATGAATCCTTTGCAGCAGCCCGCAAGCACTCTCAATCGATCCGAAAGCGCTGCCGCTCGATAGACCGCGCGCGCAGCCGTCCCCCAGCGTTAGGTACGCTCGCATCGTCGGTTTCGATCAGCACGGTATTCATCTGCACGTCCCCAGACGCCACCTCAAACCTCGCAGGCCGTGCGTCTAGAAATTTTTTTATCATGCTACTGCGATCCATGCCGATGACGCCGTCATGCGGTCCGCTCATCCCCACATCCGTAATGTAGGCCGTACCCTCCGGCAACACGCGCTCATCGGCCGTAGCCACATGCGTGTGCGTCCCCACTACCGCGCTCACGCGACCGTCCAGGTACCAGCCCATCGCAATTTTTTCGCTGGTCGTTTCCGCGTGCACGTCCACCAGCACGAAAGCCACGTCCGCCGGGAGTTTCGCCAGCTCGCTGTCCGCTTTGCGAAACGGATCGTCAATCGCCGGCAGGAACACGCGCCCTTGTAGATTCAACACCGCATATTTAACGCCGTTTCTCGCCGTTCCAAGATAAATTCCGCTTCCTGGATTGCCTTCCGGAAAGTTCGCAGGTCGCAGCAGCCGCCGCTCGTGCGGGAGAAAGTCCAGAATTTCCTTGCGGTCCCAGCTATGATTCCCGCCTGTCAAGACGTCCACTCCATTCTTCAAAAATTCTTCCGCCAGCCGCGGTGTGATGCCAAAGCCCGATGCGGCGTTCTCGCCATTGGCGATCACCAGATCGATCTTTTTCTGTTCCACGATGTCCGCTAAACGCTCGTGGACAATCTGCCTACCCGGCGAGCCGACAATATCTCCGATGAACAATATGCGCATGATGGAAGTTTACAGTTGATAGTCGTGCCCTGGTGACGGAATCGTGGCAAAGGAATCTTGCCTTGGGCCTGATTCCGCCTGCGACCTGAGGCATTTTGCCGAACACAAAAATGGAGCGGACTGCTCAGCCGTGGGTAGCTAGGCCGTGAACCTCTGAATTAGGTGGGCACCACGAGCCAACCGTTAGGCTTTCCTGCCCCGCTAGCCAGTCTCATCCTTCCGGACTCGCTAGCGGGACAGGCCGTGCACACAGGCTGTCTGTCCGCAGCACCTCAGAGATTCGTCATTGGTTCAAACAGCTTTCGCTCCCTCACCTGCTTTGAAGAACCGCTCCATCCATATTGTAGCCTTCACGCCGAAGTCGAGTCCAACCGGCTCGTCCCACACGGATCCCTGCCGCTATCCGAATCTAAAGCGAAAGTCCATGCCGTCAGAAGTGGAAGCCCAGTTCCACCGCTTCACTGCGTGGCGTGACGAAGTGCGTCCCGCTGAACGTTGACAAGAAGTTGTAGAGTGCGGTCTTGTTCGTCAGGTTGATCACTGTGAAGCGCAGACTCCATCGATAGCGGTCGCCGTGGAAGAGGTCATCGTCGCCCACTGCCACATCAAACAGATGTCGCGGCTTGATGCGGGACGGATTGAGGTCGGGATTCTGAGCGCCAGGCGCCGGGATATTGATTCGCGTCGAACCGTATTGCGCCGGCGCGCAGCTTGTCAGCGGAGCGGCTAGCGTCGGGAACACGTTGCCGCAGAAAAGCCCAGCTTGCATCTGCTGGTCTGCTGTCAGCAAGGTGAGGTCAACTGGCGTGGTCGTATCTGACGCGAAAGGAACTGCGCCTGCCACGAGGCCGCTGTCGTATCGCCAATTAAATCCGATCCACGCACCCGTACTCTTCCATTGATACTGCACATGCGTCGATTGCTGGAACGCCTGGTCGTGGTCGATGCGAAAGACTCCTGGCGGGGGTGGCGTGTTGAAGATCAATCCGCCGACGCCTGGAGGATAAAACCGGTCGCGCGAAGTTCCCAGCACGGTCACCAACGACAGACCGTGGAAGTAAGGCACGCTCACGCGCGCCGCAAGTCCATCAATCTTTGACTTGGTCCACTGAACAGGGAAGGTCAGCGGTGTACTGAATAAGACGCTGAAGTCATAATCGGGTTGGGTGTACTTCCAATAATAATCCGCGGTCACCACGACATATTTTCCGAACGCCTGCTCGAACCCCGCGGTGAAGAGATTGCGATAGCCTGGTTTCGGGGGTATGGCGCCACTGCCCGGACCGCCCAATCCGCCGAGTCCCGTTGAACTCGAAACAATTAGATTCTCGTTATACGGAGTCACAATGGCCCGTCCATAGCCTAGACGCAACACCGTGCTGGTTTTCTTGACGTTGTAAGCGGCCGCGAGACGTGGTTCTGCTACCGAAGCCTTGCTCAGCCCGCGGTATAGGTCCCCGCGGATGCCCAGATTGAAGGACCAATTCCCTAACGTAATCGCATCCTGAACATATAAGGAGGTTTCCTTAATGTCGGTATGATCGTTGAAATTCAGAAGTTTGCCTCCGCGCGTCAGGTCAAATGGAAGAAGCCCAGCCAAAAAGTTAGCATTGGCGGTATCCCCGGGGTTGGCTGTCGGGCACAGCGTGGGATCCGTCGGTGTCGGACTTGGATCCGGCGTAGTGTCGGAAAGTGAGCATGGCGCGTTGAACGCTGGGTCAGTGAGACCAAGACTGAACTGTTCCTTCAGGAACCAGTGTTGAAGTTGCGCACCCGCCTTGATGTTGTGCACACCTTGGACGTAACTGAGGTCAGAGCGCACGCCCAGGTGGGTGAGATGCCTGTTTTGTGCGAGCGTCGCGGGCAGGTCCGAGAAGGCGTTCGCGCTCGGGAAATAGTGGTAGCGATCCTGACGCACGAATGCATTCACGGTGAGCACGGTAGCGATGTTGAATATGTGCGTCCACGCGGGCGCGATATTAAATGTATTGATCAGGGCTCGCTGGTCCTGTCCTGCAGCCGCCTGATCGAACTGATTGGGCTGTTGGAACCAGGAGCGAGCATAGTTCAGGTTCAGGTGAAAGGTGTCTTGTGTGCGCGGCTGAAAGTCCACGCGGTCGAAGATATTTTCGGAGTTTCCTTTTGCATGGATCACCCGCAATTCCGGGGGATCGAGAAAGCGGCCCGACTGAAGGCCGTTTGCCGTCACAAAGTTTCCCCAGTGCTGGCTGCCGGCGGCAAAGTCGAACGCAACATTGCTTGTCCCGAAAGAGCCATACGAAGCGTTCACGCCGCCTGTGGGCCGCAGGTTGAGGCCCGAGCGTGTCGTTACGTTGATGATCAGGGTAGTCTTGTCGCCATACTCGGCCGGAGGAATCCCGTTTACGGCTTCCAGAGACTGCACCGAGCCAACGGGAATCTGATTGGAGAAAGACTTGCTTTGCTGGTCAGTGATGGGTTGTCCATCCACCGAAAAGGCGTTTTCTTGATGCTCGCCCAGCCCGTGCATGAAGCCGTTGGAATCGGCCGCCACGCCCGGAGTCGTAAACGTGATCAGAGAGCTGATCGAAGACGATGCGCTTTCCAGCGGCATCTTCGAAAACAGGTTGCGATCCACATCCGTGTGCGCCGTCGGGTCATTTTCAATCAGGTCTGTACCCCCGGCTTCAACCGTAACCGAGGTTTGAGCCGATGCTAGCTTCAAATTCACGGGGAGGCTCACCGTGACGAGCGACCGCACATCCACGTCCTGCGTGTACGACGCGAAGCCTGCAGCCGTCACCGCTACGTGATACGGATTGAACGGCACACTCGTGAAGCGAAATTTCCCTTCGCTGTCGGTTGTTGTGCTTCGGTCAAAGTGGCTGACCGGGTTGTGAATCTCGACCGTTGCGTTTGGTACTGCCGCTCCCGATTGATCTTTCACAACACCTTCGACAGTACCTGAAGACTGTGCCCATCCCAACGGCGCAAGAATGAACAAACTCAAAACCAAAAGCCGATATCTGCTAAGACCGTTTTGCATTTTGCCTCCGTCCCTTTCCTGGGACCTGTAAACTGCTTTTTGGTGGGAATACATGCGCCGAGAAATATGGCGATGGCGCTGATCTCAATTCCGTTTCTGGAAAGAATCAGCGGACGACAGCGATAAGAAATGTGGAAAGGAACTACGCGGCGGGAGGAGCGCGGCCGGCGCGATGCAGGGATAGCGGATCGTTCCCCGAACTGCTATGCCATGCGGACAAATATTGTGTAACGATTTCTGGAGCCGAAAAAAATGCGAACGAAGCAATTGCCACTGCCGGCATATGCAGCACCTGGCAGACATGGCAAATTGTGTCTGGACCCTTGCCGTGTTGATGCAGGAACCACCCGCCGGCGGCGAAATACAGCAACGCCGCGCAGCACAAAACGGCCAGCGCGCAACGCGAGATACTTCGTTCACCGAGGAATGGACCGCTGTTCATATTCGACACTTAATCGTACCATCAAGACCTCACCCCACCCAGCCTGGTATCCAAAAACTCAATCCTCGGATGTGTTATTCTCTGCGCTTGACCCTACCTGCTTGCCAACCCAAGCTCCGTCTGTAGTTACACATGCCTCGTACGCTACTTCGTGAACGTTTCGTCTTTTTCTCGCACAATATTTCTCGTTTTCCCTAGGAGCCATGCCATGAAACGAACCGCACACTTGTTCATTCTTGCGCTTCTGTCTACCCACACCGCTTGCGCACAGGAACCCGCACGTAGACAGCGCACATCGGCCGCCACGTCCTCCGCCGACCCCTCGCAAGCGGCGCGCATGCAAACCCTCGAGCAGCAAATGCGCACGCTTGCGGATGAAGTTGCACTGCTCCGCGAGCAACTAAACGAATTGCGGGACGCCAAATCTTCAGCGCGACCTTCCGATGACCGAATCTTGCTGGCCTCGGAGCATCTCGCCCCGGGCGTGCTACCTGTTGCGACCCCCGCCCCGGCCGCCGTATCCGCAGCGCCGCCGCCCACTCCACAGCTCGTTCAGACGCAGCAATTCGGCGGCGCCAGCTCCAATGCCAAACTCCTCAATCCAGACATCAGTATGATTGGCGATTTCATCGGCACCGTTGGCCGCAACAATGTTTCGCCTTCGCGTTCACTCGAGTTGCACGAGTCCGAAGTCGGCCTCCAGGCCATCATCGATCCCTATGCGCGCGCGGATGTTTTCCTTTCTTTCGGTGAAACCGGCGTCAACGTCGAAGAAGGCTACGTCACCTTCACCTCCCTACCCGCCGGCTTGCTGCTGAAAGTCGGCAAGATGCGCGCCTCTTTCGGCAAAGTCAACACCATTCACAATCACGCGCTCCCTTTCATTGATCGTCCTCTCGTTACCAACAATCTTGTCGGCGGCGAAGATGGCATCGACGATGCTGGTTTCTCCCTCTCACGCATATTACCTGCTCCCCGTGATTGGTTTCTCGAAGTCACCGGACAAGTCTTTCGCGGCGATTCTTCCAATGTATTTCAAGCCTCTCGCCGCCAGGACGTCAGCGTCGTCGGCCACCTCCGCGGTTACAAGGACCTCAGCGAATCAACTAATCTCGATCTCGGCATTTCCTACGCGCGCGGCCACAATGACATCGGCTCTGCCTTCCTCACCAACCTCTATAGCGCGGACGCCACCGTTCGCTGGAGGCCCTTGCGCCGCGCCATCTATAACTCTTTCCTTTTCCGCAATGAATTCTTCTGGAGCGCGCGCGACCAGCTCTCCCCATTCAGCTTTCTCGAAACCCAGCACGCTTTCGGCATGTACTCTTCCGCCGAATATCGCCTCAATCGCCGCTGGACCGTCGGCGGACGCTTCGATCGCACCGGCCATGCCACCAATGCGCATCTAACAGATTCGGGCCTTTCCGCTATCCTTACTTACTGGCCCAGTGAGTTCAGCCAGATTCGCGGGCAATATCGTTACGGGCATCTTGCTGTCGCTCCCAACGATTTTTCCAACGCGAACGAGTTTCTCTTTCAATTTTTATTCGTAATGGGTGCGCACGGCGCGCATCCCTTCTAAAGGCCCTTGTACCCTTATAGAAATAGGTAAAGGTTCTCGTTAAAGGAATGTCGAGCTAACATGCCACACACAAAGATCTGCAACACCATCGCCACTTCGCAGCTCCCTGCCCGTTTGAGCGCAATTGCTGCAGCGTTCGCGCTTCTTTGCACTCTCGTTTTTCCGGCCGCGGCTCATGCGGACACCAAACTCAGGATCATCACCGCCACCACTGACCTCGCCTCGCTGGCCCAGGAAGTCGGCGGCGATAAGGTGGACGTCGAATCCATCGCACGCGGCTACCAGGACCCCCACTTTGTCGAAGCCAAGCCCAGTTTTCTGCTCAAACTCCGCAAAGCCGATTTGCTCATCGTCGTGGGACTCGAACTGGAGATCGGCTGGCTTCCCCCGTTGATCACTCAATCCGGCAATCCTAAAATTCAGGTTTCCGCCCCCGGCTATTTGGACGCTTCGCGTTTTGCAAGAATTCTGGAAATTCCCACCGGCCAGGTAACGCGCGCGGAGGGCGACGTCCATCCCCTTGGCAATCCGCATTACTGGCTGGACCCCGAAAATGGATTGCGTATCGCCAAAGGCATTGAGGACAAGCTCAACGAGATGCGCCCCGGCGATTCCACGTATTTTGCCGAGCGATACGCTTCCTTTGAGCAGCGCTTGAAGCAGGCCGACGAGCGATGGGAAGCCGATATGAAACCTTACGCTGGCCGCAAAATCGTCACGTATCACCGCTCGTGGCCCAATTTCGCCGAACACTTCCACCTCAATGTCATCGGCTACGTCGAGCCGCGCCCCGGCATACCTCCCACCCCACAGCACACCGTCGAACTGATTGCACAAATGAAACGTGAAAATGTGAAGATCGTCGTCGTCGAACCCTACTTCGATCTTAAAACTCCCAACTCCATCGCCCGCGCCACTGGCGGCCTGGTCGTCGTGCTTATGCCTTCGGTCGGCGGCGAAAAAGAAATCACCGACTACTTCAAGCTCTTCGACTACGACATCGCCAAACTCAAGCAAGCCTTTGACGCGGTACACTGACATTCCCGTGCGCACCAATGAACCATGCGCTCACGAGCTGCACGTCGTCGTCGCTCCCAAGGAGATGACCTAGCGATGCTGGAATTTTTGCTTCCCGCGTTCGTAGCCAGTTTGATTTTGACCGGAATTCACGCCTATCTCGGCGTGCACGTCGTCGAACGAGGCGTCATCTTCGTGGACCTCGCACTCGCGCAAATCGCCGCACTGGGTGCCACCGTGGCCATCGTCGCCGGCATGGATCCTCACGGCCGCGGCTCGTACTGGATCAGTTTAGGTTTCACGTTCCTGGGCGCCGCCATTTTCGCGCTCGCGCGCACGCGCCACGGACGCATTCCCCAAGAAGCTTTCATCGGCATCGCTTACGCCGTCGCTTCCGCCGCGGCCATCTTGCTGATGAGCAAAGCCACCGGAGAAACCGAACACTTGAAGGACATGCTCGTCGGCAACATTCTCGCCGTCTCCTGGAGCGAAGTGCGCAAAACCGCCCTGCTTTATGGCGCGGTCGGCATTTTTCACTACATCTTCCGCAAGAAGTTTCTGGCCATCTCTATCAATCACGACAAAGTGGAGCAAGCTGGCCTCAAAGTCCGTTTCTGGGATTTTTTGTTCTACGCTTCTTTCGGTTTCGTGGTTACGTCTTCCGTGGCCATCGCCGGCGTGCTGCTCGTCTTCTGCTATCTCATCGTGCCCAGCGTTGGTGCCATGCTCTTCGCGGACCGCATTGGGGCGCGTCTGGCCATTGGCTGGACCATGGGCACTCTAGTCTCCGCTCTGGGTGTTTATTTATCCGCGGTGATCGATCTGCCCACGGGCGCCACCATCGTCGTAACTTTCGGCGCCGTCCTGGTCCTCATGTTCCTTTTCCATTTGATCCTCCACCGCGGCCGCAACGCACACCTCCCCGCCGGTCCCGCCTCTTAACCTCACGGACTTTCTCACGAGACACAAACCTGCAGCATCGGCGTGGACGGTGAGTTGACTGTCTGGCGAAAGCGATGAGCGGGATGTCGGCTGAATCGAGATAACTTCGTTTCAAAAGCCCTCCAGGAGCCAAACATTCGAATTGCTGCTGGCTTCCCAGATCGCCACATGCTTGCCGTCGGGCGACGGAATGGCCCAGCCCAGGTCCTTTTCGGATTCCTGCACGACGGGCTTGCCTATATAGCGACGCGGGAGTCGAGCCCGGTACGTTGCGTCAAGCGGAGGAAGAGGCGTCGCGGGTTTTCCGGCAGTCCGGGATCGGAGTCCAACGGCTCAATTGTCTGTCAGCTCCCGCAGGATCGGAGAAATCGCAATCTTGCACAGAGTCTGTTTTCCCCACACCTCTTCAGCTGCGCATCGCGCGGCGACCGCTCAGCTTGACGGCAGCGACTATGGGGATTTCGTATCTTTCCGCCGATGGAAGCGGATGTTATGCGTATCTTTTTTACGAGCACGTCGGGGAGCTGCACGAAAAGACGCACGTGAATCTGGCCCGCATCCTGGGCCTTGCGGCGGCGCATGAGATAGGACACTCCTGCTGGGCACGAATTCGCACGCCGCGAACGGGATCATGCGAGCACAATGGTCAAGGAAAGAACTTGCGAGTGTCAACCAAGGAGCGCTTTACTTTTCCTGCCCGGAATCTCAGCGAATGCGGCAGACGCTTTCCCCCGCGCTACTCCACGGGGAGCTACTCCCAGAGACATGCCGCTCATCACAACCCTGATGGGACATTGACGATACAACATTGTATGCGCCAAAGTTGACGTGTATATTTCCTCCCAGTCAAAAAACAAGAGAGATTCTCGGCCCAGCAGTTATTTTCCACGTGAACGAATCACTTCAATACACAATCCGCGGACTAACGTACTGGCTCGAGTGCGCAAATCCGCTAAGCAAGACAGTTACCGCTCGCCATCTACCTCTCGGTCTGCGTCTTCGGGGTTACAAGCGCGACGCCGTGGGGCGCGGGCTTTATCGTCGTGGAGTCCACGAGCCCGGCCTCACGAACTTTCTTCTCAACACCTTTGCGAATGCCACCGGCAGCAACTTCATTGATGCCGGCGCCAACATCGGCTACTTTTCCTGCCTTTTATCAAAGCTTGCCGGATCAACTGGAAAAGTTTTGGCAATTGAGCCAGAACCGCAGAACCGCCAGCTTCTCGAGAACAACCTCCGGACCAATCGCCTGACGAATGTCGTGGTCCACGCGTGCGCCCTCGGAGCGCGCAACGCTTCCGCACGAATGGGGCTTTATAAAGCTGCTAACCGCGGGCGTCACTCTCTGGTGGATTTGGATAGCTGCAAGTCCTTCCTCGAAGTTCCGGTTCGAACGTTGGATGATCTGGTGCGAGAATCAGCGCCTCGCGTCAAGTCTTGGGCCCTGATGAAAATAGACGTGGAAGGATATGAGGCCTTCGTCTTCGAAGGCGCGGCGGAGACATTATCCCGCACGGAAATCCTCGCCATGGAATACGCCCCATCGTATTGGAAAAAAGCCGGAGTCGACTCCGGCGCAATCTTCGAGAAGCTGTCCGCTCACTTTTCGCGTATCCATCGGATCCATGGAATGGATTTGGTCGAAGTCACGAGGAAATCTCTCGGCGATCATACGGTGGACTTGGTCTTTCGCCGCTGAATACCGAAAGATGAGAAGCGGCATCCTAGCAGCCCGTATGTAAAGTCGATCATCTCGGTTTATATCCGATCAGCGCGCCATTCGCCCCAGCGGCTTCGAACCGGATGCACCGAACTTCGCGGAACCCGATGTCTTCCAACCAAGCCCGATAGTCAGCAGATGTGTAGGTCCGGCTACCTACAGCGGCAAGAAAAGCCCTGGTACCTGCGAAGCAGGTTGCCGGAAGTTCTAACTGTCCTTGTAGCGGGTAGTGCCACGGAGCAACTCAGTTCCAGCTAAAGGAACCAACTCATGTTTGCTGAAGCGGCAGCGGTAGGGCCGGCAAAACGCGGGTGGCCACTTGCAAACATCCTGGCAGAAGACCCCTACGTCAGCCAATCCAGAATTTTATAGTAAGCCCCGGCAAGCGGAAGCGCCCAGGTGTGCCCGCTCCGCAGGCCGATCGGCGCGCTCGAAAACTTGATGCCATCGAACGGCAGGTCACTGGGTTCACCGCAGATCACAGTCGCAAGTTTGGCCCCGAAATAAGTGGCGGCGGCCACGCCGTGCCCTGCGAACCCAATCGCGAAGTGCATGCCGTCGATCTTTCCGGCGTGCGGCATCACGTCAAACGCAAAATCGAGCGTGCCGCCCCACACATACTCCACCTTGGCGTCGCGAAGCTGCGGATAAACCTGAATCATGCCGCGCTGCAGAATTTCCGCGCTCTGGCGGACGGTATTCTCGGTTTCCGGAAAAAAAGCGGCGCGCCCGCCGAACAGCATGCGATTGTCGGGCGTAAGACGGTAGTAGTAGAGAAAGTGTTTGGAATCGTAAATCATGCGGTTGCGCGGGCTAAGTTCGCGCGCGAGGTCCACGGGCAGAACTTCCGTGGCGATGATATAGGAGCCGATGGGTATCACTTTTTTGCGAAGCGCAGGTGTGGCTTCCGTGGTGTAAGCGCCGCTGGCGAGAATAACCTCGCATGAGGTAAGCGTTCCTTTCGAAGTCTGGACGTCAAATTTGTGCCCGCCCTTGCTCCCGTTACGCGTAACTTTTTCTACCCGCGTGTGCTCGTAAAGGCATGCGCCTGCACACCGCGCGGCCTGTGCCAGGCCCGCCACGTAGCGCGCCGGATTCACGGTCGCACTCGCTTCATCGACCATCCCTCCGTAATAAATGTCCGAGCCGATTTCGCCGCGCAGCTCGCTTTTCGGAATGATGCGCAATTCATGACCGAATTCGCGTTTGACGAGCGAAGCCGATTCTTCGTAGCCGTCGAAGTGCGCTTGCTTGCAGGCCACTTCCAGGTGGCCGCAACGCGAAAAGTTACAATCAATTTTTTCTTCGCGAACAATTTCTTCGACGCAATCGACGGAGGTGAGCGAAGCAGCGTACATGCGGCGAACCACTTCGCGGCCATACCGCTTGATCAGCGTGGGCACCGGAAGCTTCATTCCGGTAAGCACCATGCCGCCATTGCGCGAACTGGCCCCCCAGCCGAGCGTCGCGGCTTCCAGGACGGCCACCTTGATCCCGCGTTTTGCGAGGGCCCGCGCCGCGGAGAGCCCGGTGAAGCCCGCGCCGATCACGGCGACGTCTACGCTATCTGGCAGCGTGGGCGCAACATCGCCCGGCGGGATCGAAACTGTCGAGAGCCAATAATTTTGTTCGCGTATCGGCATGAACCTCGCGCATTAGCAGGAAGCGTGTATCACTATGAAGCACGCATCGTTAGGAAGCTCGCGCACCGCACGAAGAACGATCTGGAGCGCGTGAGATGTTAACACTGCCTCAGCAGGGAGAGCCAATCAAGCGGCCAATCAGGCGCGACGTAATATGAGGAGGCTGATTTCCGGGGGAACGCCCAGGCGCACCGGAGCTCCGACCGTGCCGAGGCCGCGGTTGACGTAAAGGTGGGCGATTGCCGTGGAACTGGCAGCCGCGGGACGCGCCTGCAGTCCCGCCTGGCTTTCCTCAGAGGCAGACAACAACGCTGCGTGCTCGGCCGAACTGACTGCGGCCGTACCGCCTGCCGTAGTGCGTGCCACTTCGCCTGAAGCTGGGAAATTTTGCACCGCAGGGGCGAAGAGCGGGCGCTGATACAGGCCGGCGATGTAATCGGTGATAAAGCGCGCGGGACTGAGTCGATGATCGAGAATTTCGACCTGGATCTGGCCGCCATGCGTGTGCCCGGCAAGAGAAAGCTCAATGCCCAGTTCCGCCGCGCGATGGAACGAATTCGGATTGTGCGACAGGAGGATATTGGGGACGTCCCGGCGAACGAGCGGAGCGAGATTTGCCAGCGTTTGCTGTTTTTGGCCGTTGCGCGTACGTTCGCGCTGGTAGTCAACACCAATGAGATTGAAATGCGCGCCGTGAAAAGTTAGTTGGACGTTTTCCTGGCGCAGCAGTTTCATGCCGGCCTGATGGAACAGCAACTCGGCAGAGTCTTCGGCCCGCGCGTAAATCTCGTGATTGCCGTTGCAGCCCCAGGTGCCCAGGGGCGCGCGCAGCTGGCGAAGCTCATTAATGCAATCAGGTAACGGGTCGCCGGCACCGGTAATGTAATCTCCCGTGAGGACGGCGAGATCAGCGTGCAGATCGTTGGCCATGTCGACGGCGCGACGAATCTGCTCGGGTGTCATGAAGCTGCTGAGGTGGATGTCGCTGAGCTGAACAATTTTCAATCCGTCGAGTCCAGCCGGCAATCCGGGAATGGGGATTTCGACGCGATGAATCTGGTAGTTCAGCCGCTCGGCGGCAAAACCGTACATCGCGCCCAGAAACGGCGCGGCGCCAGCGGCGACGGTAACGGCGCGGAAAAAATAACGGCGCGAAGGATCAGCGAGAATTTCAGCAGCTGCGGCAGACGCTGGGATCGCAGCAATCGCTGGCGTTGTGGTAATCAGTCGCATTTTCGAATTTACTTGCGTGGTGGCAGACGATGTGGCGTTAACTTGTGCTGAAACCGGCGGGCGCGTGGCCCGATACGCGCGGCGAAGCAAAGTCCACAGCCGGTCAAATGCTTTTACGAGTTTTACGGCGAGAAAGCCAAAGACCGCGCTGGAAAGCCACAAGCCGGCCAAAACGGTAATCGTCGTGCCGGGCGGCAGCAAGTGGCCGTGGGCCATACGGAAGCTATCGGATGTGGCAATGATGACCAGGAGAAGCGCAAGCACGTAAGCCAGACGGGCGGTGACGCGGAGCGCGGTGCTCTTCCAATTAGAGGTGACGCGCCAGAGCGCGCGATACCAGAACCGCTGCGAAAGGAACAGCAGGACCAGAATGCTCACACCTATGGCAATGCGTAGGAAGAGGAAGGCCCAGTTCACTTAACAAGTTTAGCACGTATCGGCACACGAAAATCCCATGACGCGGGCGCCTTTCGTGCGTAAGATGAAACCCCGCCGGGCTGTATCGGGGGATATTCCGGGGCAATTACCAGGGGAATTCAGGTCGTACAGAAAGACTTTGGGAAGCGCTTGGTTCGGTGGTGCGTCTAAAAGGAAAGCACTGGGTTCTGAAATGAGTGGAGGAGAAAATTTATGAAGAAGTGGAATTTAGCTGCAGCGATGGTTTTGGTGGCAGGTTTGATTAGCGTCACAGTTCAGCCGGCCTTGGCGGGAAATGCGGCACAGGGTATGGCACCAAGTTCGGCATCGAATACAGCACAGAAAGTCGATGCCGAGAAAGCGGAGCCGAGCACCGCACAGATCGTGGTGGGGCAATGGAATGACATCGGCCGGAAGCTAGTGGCCATGGCCGAAGATTTTCCCGAAAGTAAATACGACTTCAAGCCGACACCGGCGCAGCGCACTTTTGCGGAACAGTTGCTGCACGTAGCGGGTTCGATGTATTTTTTCACGAATCCGGCGCAAGGAATGAAAGAAGCTCCGGATGAAAATCCTGCGCGCGCGAAATATAAAACCAAAGCGGATGTGGTGGCGTTCGTCAAGAAATCCGTCGAAGACGGCGCTTCTGCTATCAAAACCAAGGGCGATAAAGGTTTGGCGGAGTGGTACAACGATCCGGAGAGCAAACAGCAGGTGCACTTCTCGGATCTGGCGTATGGCATAAGCGAGCACTCCGGCGAGCATTACGGGCAGTTGGTGGTGTACTACCGGTTGTCGGGGCTGGTGCCGCCAGAATCACGCCCGAAAAAATAAGCGCCGCAGTTTCAACAAACGCAACTTTCAGACGGAATTTCGACGGACGGAGTGGACGGCAGTTATTTTGTGGCGACGCCCGCCGCGCCATTTTCGAGGAGCGCCGTGAGTTGAGCGGGATCGCTGGTCGGAGGCAGACAAGTTTGGCCAGCGCATACGATGGCGAGGGCCTTGCCCGCGAGCAGATGTGGCAGGGTTTCGCGGAGCGCGCGCGGGAGATTTTCCAGTGAACGGCCGGGTGCGCCCGCACCGGTAACGCTTTGCGTGACACGCAAAACAGATTTGCCACAGCGAAAAACGCGGCGAGCCGCAGCTTCCAGAGCTTGCGCCGAGGAATCATCGGCGGGGCCGGTGATGACGACTTGCACTGGATGATGCGCGAAAAGCGTGGTTGCCAAACCGTAAGTGGCGGCGAAAAGACCGTACTGCGGTGCGATGCCGGCGAAAGCTTCTAGTGTTTTTTTAGCGAAGTCGTAATAGCGATCTTCACCGGTGTAAGCGTGAAGGCGAACTAGCGCGATGGCGGCAACAGAGTTTGCTCCAGGCGTGGGTGAATCCTGAAATGGTTTCCGGCGTACGTCGAGGCCGCCCAAGGGTGGCGCATCGGATGGCCGATCGAAAAAGCCGCCGGTTTGCGCATCACCATAGCGGGCGATGGCGAGGTCCATCGTTTTTTGCGCGGTTGCGAAGTAGCAGGGATCAAGCGTTGTTTCGTAAGCGTCGAGCAGAGCGAGAACGCTGAAAACCTGATCATCCAGCGAGCCGTCCAGAGCGGGCCCGCCCATGCGGTGGCCGAAGCCGCGCGTTTCGCTCCAAACTTCTCTCAACATGCGGTCGAGTGTTTTGAGCGCGAAATTCCTACAGTGTTCGCTGAGGGAGCCGTCCAGAACGCGCGCCGCGTCGAGATACGCCGAGACGAACATGGCGTTCCAGGAAACGTACATCGTTTTGTCCACGAACGGGGTGGGGCGCGCGAGTCGCGCGGCGAGCATCTTCGATTTGGCTTTAGCAATGGTGAGTCGCACAGTAACTTCATCGAGCTTCAGTTGTCTGGCGATTTCGGCGGGGTCGCGAGCAATCCAGAGAACATTTTTTGCGGGATTGTGGTGCATTTCGCCGTGCGGTTCGACGTCATAGTAAAGCTCTATCACGTGCGATTCTTCCGGCGTCAGAGCCGCTAGAACCTCATCAAGTGTCCACGTGAAGTAATCTCCGTCATCGTCGAGAGAATAGTCGGCGTCCTGGCTGGCGTAAAATCCGCCATGTTCCTGATCGGAGAGCACTTCATTGACCCAGCCGATAATTCCTTCGGCGGTTTCGCGCAAGAGAGGGTTCTGCGTGACTTGCCAGCCATGCAAATAATTCCGCAACAACTCGGAATTGTCGTAGGACATTTTTTCGAAGTGAGGAACGAGCCAGCGCTCGTCGACTGAGTAGCGGTGAGAGCCGCCGGCAAGCTGATCGTAAACGCCGCCACGGGCCATTTTTTCCAGAGTGGTCTCTGCCATCGCGAGCAGATGTTTTTCTTTGCTCTGCTGATAGCGCTCGAGGAGCAAATCGACTGCCGAGGCGTGCGGGAATTTTGGGGCTTGGCCGAAGCCACCATTTTTAATATCGAAAAGCTGGGTGATAGAAACGATTTGCGAATCCACGACGCCAAGATCGAATTCGGCGCGAGCCCCGGTGAAGACTTCGGCTTGCGCCACGGAGTCCGCAAGGGAGTTTGCGGCACGCTCCAGATCGGCGCGCTTATTGCGATAAGAATCAGCGACGGCAAGAAGGATACGGCGGAAGCCGGGGCGACCCATGTGATCGTCCGGCGGAAAATACGTGCCGCCAAAAAAAGGTTTACCATCCGGAAGCAAAAAGCCAGTGAGCGGCCAACCGCCCTGCCCAGAGATGGCGCTGATGGCGGACTGGTAGCGGGAATCGACATCGGGGCGCTCGTCGCGATCGACTTTCACGGCAATGAAATGTTCGCTAATAATTTTGGCGATTTCTGGATTTTCGTAGCTTTCGCGGTCTATGACATGACACCAGTGGCACCAAACAGCGCCGATATCCAAGAGCATGGGCTTATCGTCGGCTTTCGCGCGTGCGAACGCGGCATCGCCCCATTCGTACCAGTCAATGGGCTGGTGCGCGGCGGAACGCAGATACGGGCTGGCGGAGTCTTTCAGCCGATTTTCGGGATGGGCGGACAATGAGGGTTCCTTTTTTGCAGCCGCCGGAAGCAAGAGGGCTCTTTGTGTATCGATCTGTTTTTTGAACTTCCTTATTGAACTTTGTTATTGAACTACATCGCCAGGACCAAGGTCGCGGGGATTGAGCGGCTTGCGGCCAGAGAAGCCTTCATCCTGGCGGTGATAGAAACGTATACGATCCTCACCCAGCTTCCAGCAAAGATAAACACTTTGATTGTTGATCACCGCGGGAAAATCGAGAAGACCAACCTCCAGGTCCTTAATAACGCAACCGGTCTCCAGAATGCGGTTCAGCGCCGACTTAAACATTTCTGCCAAATGCTGATGTTCGACGCGAAGCGCAGCGAGCTTTTCGTACGGCACGATCACCCCGCCCATCATCATGATGCGCGCAGAGACAGCGGAGAGATCATTTTCGAGGCCGGCAAGCTTTTTGCGGCATCCCATGGCCTCGACAAGAACAGGCTCGAGTTCCTTTCGCGCGCGTTCCGCTTCCGTCAAGGTGAAAAGATGAGGCTCCGGCTCTGGAGTATCGTCAGAGTCCCTTTCGTCGTCTTCGTCGGCCATGGTGAATCCGTTCTTGCCACTGAACTCTTACTACGGGTCCTACTGGGATGCTAACGCAAAGCGCGCATCCGGTCGAGCACCGTGATGCTTCTGCCAAGGGGCGGCGTGTTGGCGGGTTTCAACTTTGGCGTAATGGCTACGGAACTGTATTCTTCTTCCTTATGGACCGGGCGCAAATTCTGATCATTGGCGGTGGCGTGGTGGGTTGCGCGGTTGCACGCGCGGTTTCCGCGCGCTGGCAGGACGTTTTCCTGGTGGAGCAATTTCCCAAGCTGGGCATGGCCACCAGTACGCGCAACAGCGGCGTGATTCATTCGGGGATCTATTATCCGAAAGATTCGTTGAAGGCGCGCCACTGCATCCAAGGCAATCGCCTGACGTATGAATTCTGCGCGCGATACAACGTAGCGCATCGGCGCACCGGGAAGCTGGTGGTGGCGATGGACGCGCAGGAAGAAGCAAAACTCGCCGAGCTGAAGACGCACGGGGAAAACAATGGCGTCGCGGGGTTGCGGATGATAGGTCCTGCGGAGATTCGCGCGCGCGAACCGCATATTTCCGGCGTGGCAGCGCTGGATGTTACTTCCACAGGCATCGTGTCCGCCGAGGAACTGGTACATGCTTACGCGCGCGTGGCGGTCGCGCAAGGCGCCAACATCGTTACGCGCGCTCGTGTGACTTCGCTGGAATCTGTAGGCGAGACAATTCGCGTGGGGGTGCGCATCGGGGATGCTCCCGCCAGTGAGAAACTGCAGTGGTGGACGGCTGACGCACAAGCGTATGACGCGCAGTGCGAAACGATTGAAGCGCGTTGCGTGATCAATGCCGCGGGCCTCTTTGCCGATGAGGTCGCAGCTCTCTTGGGCAACCATGCGTGGCGCATTTATCCGGTGCGAGGCGAATATTGTGAGATTCGCGGTCCTCGCGCCGCGCTGATTAATGGACTGGTCTATCCATTGCCGCACGCGGATGGCTTGAGTCTGGGGACGCATTTTACAAAAACGCTGTGGGGAAGCGTGCTGATAGGTCCCACGGCGCGCTACGTGGAAGGAAAAGATAATTACGAGCGGGAGCGCTTGGGCGTGGCGGACTTTGCACAGAGTGCGAAGAAACTCTTACCGGAGCTTGAAGAAAGCGACTTGCAGCTGGCGTACTCCGGGCTGCGGCCGAAACTGGTTCCTCCCGGTCGAAAAGGCATCGCGGATTTTGTAATCGCGCGGGACGCCTTGGTGGAGCAGGCGATTCATTTGGTGGGGATCGAATCGCCGGGGCTGACGGCGGCGCCGGCGATTGCGGAACAGGTGACGGAACTCGTTGCGGAGATTTTGGCGTAGCGCGGCGCTTCGCTACATGCAGGCACGAAGATGGGGCTATCCGACCACGAGGCGGAGGAATTTTTTCTTGCCTACGCGGAGGAGATGACTTTCACCCTTCGCCAAAGTAATGGAAGTATGTATCGTCATGGGCGACGTGCCGCCGATCAGTTCGACACCACCTTGTTTGATGAGGCGCTCAGCCTCGCTGCGGGAAGATACGGCGCCAGCCTCCACGAGCAAAGCAGCGATGCGGCGGGGTTCCCCGGCCCGCACTTTGAAGGCGGGCGATTCCTCTGGCGCCTGGCGGTCGCGGAAAACGCGCTGAAAATTCTGCGCCGCTTTGCTCGCGGCATGCTGGTCGTGAAAGCCGGAGATCACTTCGCGCGCGAGGAGCATCTTGACGTCCATGGGATGCGTGCGACCGGCGGAAACTTCATTTTTTAGAGCTGCAATTTCGCCTGGCGCACGGTCCGTGACGAGCTCGAAATAGGACCACATGAGCTCATCGGGCATGGACATCATCTTTCCAAACATCTCTTCGGGAGTTTCCGTAATGCCCACATAATTACCGAGGCTCTTCGACATTTTGCGCTGGCCGTCGAGGCCGACGAGAATAGGCATGGTGAAGGCGACTTGCGTAGGCTGGCCGTACTCCCGCTGAATCTCGCGACCCATCAGCAAATTAAACTTTTGTTCGGTGGCGCCGAGCTCGACATCGGCTTTGAGGATTACGGAATCGTAGGCCACGAGGAGCGGGTAGAGCAGTTCGTGTATGGAAATTGGCTGCTGGTTGGCGAGACGCGAATGAAAATCCTCGCGCTCCAGCATGCGCGCGACGCGATATTTAGCGCACAAACCGACGATGTCGTAACTGGTGAGCTTATCCAGCCACTCGCTGTTGTAACGGACTTCGGTCTTTTCGGGGTCGAGAATTTTGTAGACCTGATCGAGATATGTTTTCGCATTGACATCGACTTGCTCGCGGGTGAGCGGCGGGCGCGTTTCGGACTGTCCGGTGGGATCGCCCACCATGGCGGTGAAATCGCCGATGAGGAAAATGGCGGTGTGGCCGAGGTCCTGAAAATGTTTGAGCTTGCGGATCACCACGGTGTGGCCCAAGTGAATATCGGGCGCGGTAGGATCCACACCGAGCTTTACGCGCAGGGGCTTGTCGGTCTTCAAAGAATTGTCGAGCTTGGCGCGCAACTCTTCTTCGCGGATGATTTCCGCCGCGCCTTTTTTGAGGTAGGCGAGCTGTTCTTCGACGGGTTTAAATTTCGTGGGCGTCATTTCGTTTGTGTCATGGAATTGTTTTTTGCCGACGTTTGAATCACGCGGCGGCCTGCCACGTGATATCGGCCCTGGAGCACGAGGTTTACGGCTTCGGTATAGATGCGATGCTCTTGTTGCAGAATTTTCGCGGCCAGCGTGGCTTCGGTATCGTCATCGCTTACCGGAACGACCGCTTGCAACACAATGGGGCCGGCATCGAGATTTTCATCGACGAAATGCACGGTACATCCGGCAAATTTCACGCCGTACTCCAGCGCCTGACGCTGCGCTTCGAGTCCCGGAAACGATGGGAGCAGGGAGGGATGAATATTGAGGATGCGATTGGGAAAAGCCGCCACGAAATAGGGCGACAGCAAGCGCATGTATCCGGCGAGGCAAACGAGATCGACTTTGTGCCGGTTAAGGAGCTCGACAACCTGGCGATCGTAGGTTTCACGCTCGAGTCCTTTCGAGGGGATAACTTCGGCGGCAATGCCGCGCGCGCGGGCTCGCTCAATTCCAGGCGCGCCTTCGCGATTGCTGATGACAATGGCCATTTCGGCGTTAGGAATGCGCCCCGCGGCAATGCTATCCGCCAGGGCCTCGAAGTTGGACCCACGCCCGCTCAAGAGCACGCCCATGCGTTTCGTCATAAACGCAGAACGTTAGCACAACAGGCGCAAGCCACAAAATTGCACAGGAAACGCGCGACGGAAAGTGTAATCGCCACAATTCACGAACTAGGCACGAACTGGGCATGGCTTGCGAATCAGGTGCGAGACGATCAGAGATTGAGTGCGCCGGAATAAGCGACGCGTGCTTTCCCGGAATCGCTGCGTTCGATGCGGCCGATACGGAAGAATTTTTCGCGGCGCTTTTTCAAGTCGGCTTCCACCGCTTTGACGTTACCGGGCGGCACGATGATGATCATGCCGACGCCCATGTTGAAGGCTTGCAGCAATTCATCTGTTTCAATTTTTCCGATCTTGGCAAGGTATTTGAAGATGGAGGGCACGGGCCAGGAGTCCAGATCGATCTGCGCTTTGATCCCGCTGGGCAGCACACGAGGCAAATTACCAGGAATGCCGCCGCCGGTGATATGCGCCAAGGCGGAGACCCAACCGCGCGCCACACTATTCTTGAGGGCCGGAGCGTAGCAAAGGTGAGGCTTCAGTAGTTCGGCGCCGATTTTGTTTCCAACTTCCGCGACGTAGGTGTCCGGCCGGAGCTTGGCGACTTCAAAGATGAGTTTTCTGGCGAGTGAATAACCGTTGGTATGCAGGCCGGAGGAAGGGAGGGCGAGGATGGCGTCGCCCGGCTTAACACTTTTTCCGGTGAGGAGCCGGCTACGTTCCACAACACCGACGATAAAACCGGCAAGATCATATTCGCCGGGGGGATAAAAACCGGGCATCTCCGCGGTTTCGCCGCCAATCAAGGCGCACCCGGCTTTGCGGCAGCAGCGGCTCATGCCTTCGACGAGCTGCTCAACGACCTGCGCCTCGAGCTTGCCCATGGCGAGGTAGTCGAGGAAGAAAAGCGGCTCGGCGCCTTGGACGAGGATGTCGTTGATGCAGTGATTGACGAGGTCGCCGCCGACGGTGGAGTGCACGCCCATGGCCATGGCGATCTTCAGTTTGGTGCCAACGCCGTCGGCGCTGGAGACGAGCACCGGCTCTTTCCATTTTTTCTGATCGAGGGCGAAGAGTCCGCCAAAGCCCCCGATGCCACTGAGCACGCCTGGCGTGAAGGTGCGGCTGGCGTGGTGGCGGATGCGCTGCTTGGCGTCGGCGGCCACCGCGATATTCACTCCAGCATCGGCGTATTTCATGGGAGACATGTCGCTAGTGTTCCGGCGAGCCGCGAACTTTTGCGGACTTGAGTTAATGACGACGAAGGCGGGGACCCGCCGCCCGATTCGTGAAACCAAGCTGGCCTAAAAGCAAAAGGTTAAAATGTTCGGAATAAACGCTTCCAGCGGATACTGCCTGGATGCAGGATGGCATTGGCATAGGCAAAAAAACGCTCGCGAATTTGACCAGGTTCCCAGGCGTCCGAGGGCGCGTTAAGCGACATATAAATGATCACCGGGGTGCCGATAATATCATTACGCGGAACGCAGCCCCAGAAGCGGCTATCGTAAGAATTGCCGCGGTTATCGCCCATCACAAAATAGCAATTGTCGGGGACCTTGTAAGGCGCGCGGAACTCGTAAGGTTCGCTGGCACCGTTAGTATAATTCTCGGAGAGTCGCTTGCCATTAATCCATACCGCGCCATCGCGGATTTCGAGAGTGTCGCCCGGCAAGCCGATGACGCGCTTGACGTAGTCCGGCGTGTCCGGCGCAAAGGGAGGCTTGAAAATGATGACTTGCTGGCGTTTAGGATTACGCCAGAGGGGCATGTGCCAATTGGTGAAGGGCACGCCGGCGTCGTAGCCGATGCGGCTCATGATGAGGTGGTCGCCGATCAACAAGGTATTTTCCATGGAACCGGAAGGAATGACGCGTGCCTGTCCAATGGTTCCGTTGATTAGCAGGAACACCAGGCCGACCCAGAACCAGGCGATAATCTCGCGTTGAATTTTGGCGCCGACAGGCACGTTTGTTTCTTCGATCTTTTTTCTTCGCTCAACTCTCACGTTGGACCACCACAGCCCTTTCTACTGGCGCGTCGGCCGTATTTCTGTCGACGGTGTCGGAAACTTTTCCATTGCCGCAATTTCCGCGCACTTCCAGCTGCACTAAATCCGTGGGGTAAACGCCGGTGTAGCAGGAAGTGCAGAATTTCCCCTGATCGTCGCTAACGGCTTGGCGAAGTCCCGCTAAGGAGATGTACCCGAGCGAATCGGCGCCGAGGAATTTGCGAATTTCTTCGGGAGAACTGGAAGAAGCGATGAGCTCTTCGCGCGTTGGCGTATCGACGCCGTAATAGCAGGGGGAAATGGTGGGTGGACAACTGACGCGCACATGCACTTCCTTGGCGCCGGCTTCACGCACCATACGGACGATCTTACGGCTGGTGGTGCCGCGCACGATGGAATCATCGACCAGCACGACGCGCTTGCCTTCAATCAAGCCGCGAACGGGATTCAACTTTAACTTCACGCCAAAATTGCGAATGGCTTGCGAAGGTTCGATAAATGTGCGGCCGATGTAGTGATTGCGAATAAGTCCCATGCGAAATGGAATTTTGGATTCCAGGGCATAACCGACAGCCGCGGGAACTCCAGAGTCGGGGACGGGGACAACAATGTCGGCGTCCGCCGGATGTTCCTGGGCGAGCCGACGACCGAGAGCTTCGCGGCTTTCGTTGACAGAGCGGCCAAAAATAATGCTGTCGGGGCGCGCGAAATAAACGTGTTCAAAGATGCACTGCTGCTGCGGCTTGGACGGGGCGAACCGTATGGACTCGATGCCGGATTTGGAAATGCGGACCATTTCGCCGGGTTCCACTTCGCGAACATATTGCGCGTTGAGCAGATCAAATGCACAGGTCTCCGAGGCGGCCATCCACACATCGCTGGCTCCGGGAGTGGAAAGCTTCCCGAGCACCAACGGCCGGAACCCGCGGGGATCGCGGACGGCATACATCTCATCGGGAGTGAGAACCAAGAGTGAGTAGGCGCCTTCGACTTGGTTGAGCGCGTCGCCCAAAGCGCCGGACAAGTTGCGAGCAGGGGACCTGGCGATTAAATGCACGATAACTTCGGTGTCGCTATTGGACTGAAAGATGGAGCCGCGATGCTCGAGTTTGCGGCGCCACTCGAGGGCGTTGGTCAAATTGCCATTGTGGCCGAGTGCGACTTTGCCCTTATTGCAATCGATCATGATGGGCTGCGCGTTCAGCAGTGCCTTATCGCCGGCGGTGGAATAGCGCGTGTGACCGATCGCTGCGTCGCCGGGAAGCCCGGCGAGCACGCTGGGCTGAAAAATTTCTTCCACTCCGCCCATGGCGCGATGCAAGTGCAGTTCCGTGCCGTCGCTGGAGACGATGCCAGCGGACTCCTGCCCGCGATGCTGGAGCGCGTACAAACCGAGGTAGGTGAGGTTGGCGGCCTCGGGGTGACCGAAGAGGCCGAACACACCACACTCGTCGTGGAAACGATCGTCAGCGTAAGCGAGTTTAAGTGTCATTGAACCTTGAGCGTGCGTTCCAGCGAATGGGCCCAGACGTCGCGAAGCACTTCCACGGAACTTTCGATTATGGCACTTTCATTGGATTGGATGCGGAGAATACTATCGCCGGTCACATTGCCAATGTCGTGCAAAGCCACTATATATTGTCTCGCAATCTCTTGAAGGCGAGCAAGCGAAGCAGGCTTAACGGATACGATGGCCCGGGCGCCACGCTCGCCGAACAGAATGAACTCGGCGGGACCTTTATAGTCCAACTCGACGCGCGCGCCAAGAGATTCGGCGGCAAAACATGATTCCGCGAGGGCGACAGCAATACCGCCGTCACTGACGTCGTGCGCCGATTGCACGATGCCGGATGCCGCGAGGCCCACGAGACATTGCTGCAAGCGCTTCTCCGCGGGCAGATCGATGGCGGGAGGTTGGCCGGCAACGATGCCGGCGATCGTCTTGGAATATTCGCTAGAAGAAAATTCCTGCTGCGCTTCGTGTGGCGGGGGAACTTGACGATTTTCCTGGCGGCCGTCGAGCAAGACGATAACATCGCCGGGGTCACGAAAGGCCAGCTTCAATACTTGGGAAGCGTCTTCGAGCAAGCCGAGCATGCCGATGACCGGAGTGGGATAAATCGATTGGCCCAACGTTTCGTTGTAAAAACTAACATTGCCGCCGGTGATGGGAGTGCCTAGTTCGTTGCATGCAGCGGTTAGTCCATCAATCGCTTCGCTGAACTGCCACATGACTTCTGGTTTCTCTGGGCTGCCGAAATTTAGACAATTGGTGGCGGCGATGGGGCGCGCACCGGAGGAAGCAACGTTGCGCGCAGCTTCTGCCACGGCGTGCATTGCGCCTACGCGAGGATTCAGTTGGCACCAACGGCCGTTGCCGTCGGTTGAAAGGGCCAAGGCGCGCTTGGTGCCCTTAATGCGGACTACCGCGGCATCGGATGCGCCAGGCGTGGCCAGCGTGTTTGTGCGAACCATGGTGTCGTACTGCTCGGTGATCCAACGCTTGGAGGCGATGGTGGGCGATGCCAGGAGTTTCACAAAATTTTCCACGAGATTGGCGGGCGCTGAGGAAAAGGAAAACCAATCCGCGGCGCTTTCCTTCTTCAGCGGCGGCTGGGAGATAGGCCGCCGGTACACCGGACCTTCCTCGGCAAGAGGATGGGCGGGAATCTCCGCGACGAGTTTACCGTGGTCCTGAACGCGCAAGAGGCCGCCGTCGGTGACTTCGCCCACGACCATCGCGTCGAGTCCCCACTTTGAGAAAACGTCCAACACTTCGCGCTCGCGCCCTTTCTCGGCGACCAGCAGCATGCGCTCCTGGGATTCGCTAAGCATGATTTCGTAAGGGGTCATGCCGGTTTCGCGCTGCGGGACCTTGGCGAGATCGATTTCGATGCCGGTGCCCCCGCGCGAAGCCATTTCAGTTGTGGAGCAAGTCAAGCCGGCAGCGCCCATGTCTTGAATGGCGACGACAGCCCCAGTTTTCATGGCTTCCAGGCAGGCTTCAAGCAGCAACTTTTCAACGAAGGGGTCACCGACTTGCACGTTGGGACGCTTCAGCTGCGATTCTTCGGTGAATTGCGCGGAGGCCAGCAACGAGGCACCGTGGATGCCGTCGCGACCGGTCTTTGCGCCAACGTAGATGACGGGATTGCCGGTACCGCGCGCTTTGGCAAAGAACAAATCTTCTTTTTTTGCGATGCCCAGCGCGAGGGCATTGACCAGCGGATTTTGCGAATAGCATGGCTCGAAGGCAACTTCGCCGCCGATGGTGGGCACACCGAAACAATTTCCGTAATTGGCGATACCGCGAATCACGCCGTCGAGAACGCGGCGATTTTTTGCGGCGTCTGCTTCGCTGACCCCAGGGCCGGGGGTAATCGGGCCGAAGCGCAGGGAATCCAAAACGGCGATGGGCCGCGCGCCCATGGTAAAAATATCGCGAAGAATACCGCCCACGCCAGTCGTTGCGCCCTGAAAGGGTTCGACGTAGCTAGGGTGATTGTGGGATTCGATCTTGAAGGCGGCGACGAGACCATCGCCGATATCGACCACACCGGCGTTTTCGCCGGGGCCCTGCACGACGAGCTTGCCGCGGGTGGGCAAGCGCTTGAGGTGCAGTTTGCTTGATTTGTAGGAGCAGTGCTCGCTCCACATCACGCTGAAAATGCCAAGCTCAGTGATGTTCGGATCGCGACCGAGGATATGCTGGACGCGCGCGTATTCCTCGGCGGTGAGGCCGTGCTCGGCGGCAATTTCCGGAGTTACCTTGAGATCGGTAATCGCTGTCGCCATTTTTCCTCAACGGTACGGTAAGGTTGGCATCGATGCATTTCGATGGAAATACGCATTAACGCTAAAAACTTCCAAAAGGTCTCAAAAATTTGGTCGGGCAAAACCGATCATGTTACAGACGTGTCCAACTGAAAAAATTCAGGCCGTGGCCTTCGCGGCACTGACCAGGGATTCGACCATGGAACGAAAAATTACCAAGCCGTCGGCGGAGTCGAGAGCGGATTCGACGGCGCGCTCCGGGTGCGGCATCAGACCGGCGACGTTCCGTTCTCGATTGCAGATGCCAGCGATGTTGGCCATGGAGCCATTGGGATTCCCCGCGGCGGCGTTCTTCCCGTCCGCCGTAGTGTAGCGGAAGATAATCTGGCGATTCTTTTCAAGGTCCGCGAGGGTGGCTTCATCGCAATTGTAATTACCGTCGGAGTGCGCGATGGGCACTTTCAGGACTTGTGCCTTGCGCGCAGAGTTGGTAAATGGTGTGTCGGTTTGTTCCACGCGAATGTGCACGTGTCGACAGATGAAGCGCAGGCCATTATTGCGCATCAGGGCGCCCGGAAGCAGGCCTGCCTCAAGTAAAATCTGGAAACCGTTGCAGATGCCAAGAACGACGCGGCCACTTTTAGCGAACTTCCCGATGGACTTCATCACCGGAGAAAAGCGCGCAATCGCGCCGGTACGAAGATAATCGCCGTACGCGAAGCCACCGGGCAGGATGATGGCGTCACAGTTGGCCAGATTTTCCGATTGGTGCCAGATGAATTCGACGGGCTTCTGCAGGACGTTGCCGATGGCGTAAAACGCATCGTGGTCGCAATTGGATCCTGGGAAGACAACTACTCCGAATTTCATGCTGCCATGGCTCCGTAAAGCATTCCGGAAATTCTATTTTAGCACAGCGGCGCTACATGCGTGGAAGCGCGGGCATTAACCTGAGATGCCGGCATTCCTTAGCGCAGGACCGCTACAGCGGTCTGCTGCTCGGGGACAAAGGTGGCGCAGGAGTCGTAGCAGGCGGGCCTGACGGAATGATCCCGTCAAGCCCTAAAATGTTCACGAGGCTGGCGTTTGAAGGCACGATGTACTTGGTATTCTGCGCCAACGTATTGTTCAGCACTTCGAGGCGGCGCATCATTTCCGCGCGCTCTTTGAAGTATGTCTCCGCCGCATTCGATATCAGCTTGATGGCTTCGGCTTCCGCGTTGGCGCGGGTGATGCGCGCCTGCGCGTCACCTTCGGCCTTCAGAATCTCCGATTGCTTCTTGCCTTCGGCCTGCAAAATCTGGCTCTGCTTGATGCCTTCGGCTTCCAGTACGGCAGCGCGCTTCTCGCGTTCGGCCTTCATCTGGCGAGACATGGCGTCGGTGATATCGCGGGGCGGCTCAATCTTCTGCACTTCGACGCGGGTGACTTTGCACCCCCAATTGTTGGTGGCTTCGTCCAGTACCTCGCGCAAATTTGTATTTATCATGTCGCGCGCCACAAGAGTCTCGTCGAGTGTCCGATCACCAATCAGATTGCGCAGATTTGTCTGTGCCAGCGTGGTGCAGGCATAGCCGAAATCCTGAACTTCGTATTGTGACTTTACAGGATCGATAACTTTGTAATAGACGACCGCGTCCACTTCCACGGTCACGTTGTCCTTGGTGATCAGTTTCTGCGGCGGCACGGTAATCACTTGCTCGCGCATATCCACACGCACAATGTCGTCCACAAACGGCACGATGAACGTCAATCCCGACTGCGCCATGGCATGGTACTTTCCGAGCCTGGTAATCAGTCCCTTTTCGTATTGTTTGACGGTGCGCGCGCCCTTGGCCAGGGTGACCAAGCCGAACACGACAAACACCACAAGAAACGCCGTGAATAGAAAGCTCGAGTCCACCATCTCTCACCTCACCTTGAGTGTTACGCCCTCGACAGATTCCACCTGGACCGTGGCGCCCGGATCGCGCGCGGCGCCTTCGGCGGCAACGAGTTCCGCGCGCCATACTTCATCGCCGAGTTTAACCATGCCAGGTTCGCGAGGCGCGATGCGCTTCGTAACCACGCCCATCTTTCCCACGACGGCATCTACATTCGTTGGGCGATCTTTTACCGTTAGCCTGGACCTCAGCCAACGCCGAAACACCGCCAAGTACACCAGCGCGAGCCCGCCCGCAGCAATTAAACCCACCTTCTCTGAACCGACGGAAAGGCCAATTCCGCCGCCAATCGCCAGTGAGCCACCGATCAACGCCAGGTCAAATCCTGTAACCGCGCCGAGCGCCAACTCAACGATGACGCACACCACGCCCGCAATGACCAGCAGCCAGTTCACCCAGTTGCCCACTAGGAGTTCTCCTTGCCCATTAAGTACCGCGGAAGATAACACCCGTATGGATTCAATTCAATGGAGAAGCAATTCCAGAGAGAAGGAGTTGGGGCGTCGAGATCACTTCCGTGTGGCTGAGGATTTTTTGCCGGGGCGGTGAGACTTTTTGCGAGCGGGCTTGCTGGCGGAGGCAAATTCGCGGCGCTTCCTGGAGGCCCAGCGGGGTTTGTTGACTTGACGCCCACGGGCAATTCCCAGACCATCTGCCGGAACGTTCTCCGTGATCGTTGAGCCAGCGGCGATGTAAGCGCCGTCTCCGACGCGAATGGGTGCGACCAAAACGGAATCGCTGCCGACGAAGACGCCTTTACCAATGTTGGTCGGATACTTGCTGAAGCCATCGTAATTGCAGGTTATGGTGCCCGCGCCAATGTTCGTCTTAGAGCCAATTTTGGCGTTGCCAAGATACGTCAAGTGCGGGACTTTGGAGCCTTCGCCTACCACCGTCTTTTTCATTTCCACGAAATTCCCAACGCGAGAGCGACTCTTCAGATGGGTTTCGGGGCGCAATCTGGCGAAGGGGCCGATAATCACACGGTCGTCCAGACGGCTTTGCGAAATCACGCAGTGGGGCTCCACCAAAACGTCGTCGCCCAAAATGGCGTCGCTGAGGATGCTTCCGGCTCGAATCGTGCAGCGCGCCCCAATTTTGGTTTTGCCGAGCAGGTGCACGCCCGGTTCGACGAGCGTATCTTCTCCTGCGATAACTTCCGGATCGATGAGCACGGTCTCCGGAAGTTGGAAGCTAACCCCAGCCTCCATCAAAGCTGCGCGCTTCCATTCACGAAAGACGCGATCGACTTCCGTCAAGTCCGCGCGGGTATTGCATCCCAGCGCTTCGCGAGAGTCCTCGGCAACTTGAGCGAGAACGGTTTCGCCTTTGGCCGCCAAAACGGCAATAGCATCCGTGAGATACAGCTCGCGATGCTTGTTGTGAGGCTTGACCTGCGCGAGGGCGGGCCACAGCTTTTCCAGAGTGAAGCAGTAAATCGAAGAGTTGATTTCGTTAATCTCGCGCTGTTCATCGGTGAGTTGCGACTCCTCGACAATCGCGGAAACGGTGTTTTCGGATTTTCGCGCTACGCGCCCATAACCCGAAGGATCCACGAGCACGGCGGTCAAAATCGTCGCGGCAGCATTTGCAGCGCGGTGTGCGGCCAGCATGGCTTTCAGCGTCTCAGGGCGAACCAGCGGGGCGTCACCTGGCAATACCAGGACAATCTTCGCCCATCCAAGAGCGCGCCGCGCGACTAGCATGGCGTGACCGGTGCCATGCTGCGGTTGCTGCAGAACAGTGTCCGCGCCCAAGGGCTGAACTACCGCGGTTACCTGCTCGGCCTGGTGCCCGACAACGGCGACTATTTTCTTCGGCTTGAGCGGCACGCAGGCACGCACCACGTGCTCGATAAGAGTTCGTCCCCCGGCACGATGCAATACTTTGGCAAGACTAGATTTCAGCCGGGTGCCCTTGCCTGCGGCGAGAATCAGGACAGCTAGGTCATTGTTTGACATAGGTTTTCACGCTCATTCTGCGGGAGCGTCGCGAGTTTCGCAACGAAGGGATGTTTCGAGGCGGCGAATAGCTAATCAGCGGCGGGGGACGCGGAGAAGATGGAAACTTCGGCTTCGCCGACCAGGTCGGGAGAATCTACGGTGGTAATGGCCCAGAGCGAAGGGTCAGCCAACAGGCGGCTGACGAGCTGAGTATGCAGAGCGTGGCCCGCTTTGTGCGCCTCTACGCGCGCCAAGAGTGGCAAACCTACCAGAGCCAAGTCGCCAATCAGATCGAGAGCCTTGTGGCGGCCAAACTCGTCAGGAAATCGCAACGGCCCGTTCATCACGCCGTCATTGGTCAAGACAATGGCGTTGTCCAGCGAGCCGCCGCGGATTAGGCCCATTTGGCGCAAAGGCTCGATGTCCCGCTCGAAACAAAAGGTGCGTGCCCGCGCGAGGAGGTGCCGGAACGTTTCCGGGCTAACGACCATCTCGACTTCCTGTTGCCCAACGAGAGGGTGTGGAAAGTCAACGTAGCAGCGGACGCGAAACTCATCGGCTGGATAAATACCGATGCGGCGGTCACCCTCGATCACTTCCAAGGGCTTCAAGATTTTCAAATAACGGCGTTTGCGGCGTAATTTTCGAATGCCGCACCGCTCGAGCATTTGCATGAACGGTTCAGCCGAACCGTCCAGAATGGGCACCTCAATGGCATCGATATCCACGAAAATATTATCGATCCCGCAGGAATAAATGGCTGCGAGGATGTGTTCGGTGGTGGAGAGCAGTACACCTTGCTTCATGAGGCTGGTGGCATAACTTACGCGGGCGACGTTGTGTCCCTGAGCTTCCAGAGGAAAATTGTCTAAGTCGATGCGGCGGAAAACGATGCCGGTTTCGGCGGGTGCCGACGTCAGGCTGAGCCGGGCTTGCACTCCCGTATGGAGCCCGACACCGTTGATGCTTGCCGACCTGGCGATGGTAGTCTGAAACATTGAAGGGATAAGTGTAGCAAGTTGTTTGCCAGAGTTTCTGTAGTTTATGCTCTATTATCAATAACTTACATGGGAGTCGCAGTGGGTTAGATGCGGCAGTGTGGTTATTGCACAACACTTGGCAGTTTCGCCGTGTCTTTCGTCGTGCAATTTGTTCTATTCTCCATCTTGGAATGCTTTGCGGGTTGCGGGCTGCCTTTCTTTTTCATGACGCGTCCTAAGTTATGGGAATGATATAATTAATTTTTACCTCTGAGATTTCAGGATTAATTGCGGAATAGGAGTGGTATGAAGAATAGAGCAGCCCGCATCGGTATTCTATGCGCGTCGGTGGCGATCGTCTGTTATGCCGGGATTGGGCACGTCCTGGGGCGCACGCCAGATGACAAAGCTTACAAGTCGCTAACCGTTTACGGCGAAGTGCTGCAAAAGATTCAGCAAGATTACGTGGACGAACCGAATATGCACACGGTGACGGCAGGCTCGCTGCATGGCCTGCTGGAATCGCTGGACACGCAATCCAGCTATCTGACGCCCCGCGAATACGACGAGTACAAGAAAAAGCTGCAGAACACAGGGACCGGCGAGACAGGCATCAATCTCAGTAAACGCTTTGGGTACGTCATTGTGGTCTCAGTGCTTCCGGATAGCGCAGGGGCGAAGGCGGGCATTCACAGCGGAGACATTTTCGAGTCCATCGCGGGTTTCACTACGCGTGATATGTCGGTGGGGCAAGCGCTGAACCTGCTGACTGGTCAGCCTGGAACGGGCGTAAAAGTCGCGGTCATCCGTCGCGGTAAAGCGACACCCGATGAGTTGGATGTAGTGCGCGAGAAACTTGCTCCCGTGAAAGTTGTTTCGCAAAAAGCCGATGCGGATATTCTGGCGCTGCGGCTGCCGTCCCTGGACGCGGGACGAACCGAGGATGTGCGCAATCGGCTGGTAGAGGCGGAAAAGCAAGGCGTACACAAATTGATTCTGGATTTGCGCGAGTGTGGACGTGGTCCGGTTTCGGAGGCAATTTCGATAGCGCGACTGTTTGTGCCTTCGGGAACACTGACTACGCTCCGCGGGCAGACGGTTTCTACCGAGGTGTTTTCCGCGGAGCCGAAACAAGTAGTTTGGAAGAACCCAGTATCCGTGCTTATCGACGGCACGACTTCTGGCGCCGCTGAAGTACTGGCTTCGGCAATCGTCGCGAATCATCGAGGCGATGTGGTTGGCGAGCGGACGTTTGGTCTGGCTTCGGAGCAAAAATTGATCGGCTTGGATGACGGGTCAGCGCTGATCTTGACGGTGGCTAACTATTACAGTCCGAGCGGGAAATCGATCCTGGAGGAAGGGGTCATCCCTAGCGAAGTTGTGCATGCGATCGCGGAGGATGAGATAGACGCCTCGGATGAAGACACCGCGGTGCAAGGTGCGCAGAAACCTTCGCTGGGACCACGGCCGCTTTCGCCAGAGGATACGATATTCCGCAAAGCCATGGAGCTGCTAAAGGCGCCGCCAGCCAAGAATGCGGCCTAGTGGATTGGTGAAGCGGCCGGCGATAGCAACATCTCCGAGAGCTATTAGAATCCGCAGCTCAGACTTTTCTCTCTTTCTCGCCGCGGTACTATTCTCATTCCTATTCACGCTTACAGTTTCCATTGGCGGTTGCAAGAAACATGAGCAGCGCCACCTTGGAGCGGCGGAAATCTATGCCATTACGGATCAATTGGCGGCGGCAGCCAAGTCGGCTGCGCCGCCGGGTTCAGAAATCGGCAGGAATTTACGAGCTTCGGACAAAACTCCGGAGAGCGTCGATCTCGTAGACGTAAGGATTTACGGTGGCCGACACGAAACTTCGTATCGCGAGGATATCGCGCGAGTTGAGCAAGCACTGGGAGGCGTTGCAACTTCGCACCATCTAACTCAGGACGGGCAGTCCGAGAGCCGCGAGGGAATTGTTTTCAGTTATCGATTCGCGGGCGTGCCAACGCACACAATTCACCTACATGCGGCACCTGCGATGGCATCGCGGGAAACTCCACGAACGCATTCGGGCGGCCAAGCGCGACTAGCGATCATTCTGGACGATCTCGGAAACGATCGTGCTGCGGCCGAATCCATTTTTGCGTTGCCGTACGCGCTGACTATTTCCGTGCTGCCCGAACAGTTGCACTCGAAGGAGATCGCCGAAGAGGCACAACGACGTGGATACCAGGTGATGCTGCATCTTCCGATGCAGCCGGTGGGTAAGGAGCGGGCGGAAGCGCAAGAGTTGCATCCCGGAATGCCCAAAGGGGAAATGTCGGTCCTCGTGGATCGGTTCCTTCGGGAGGTTCCCGGGGTTGCCGGGGTGAATAACCATCAAGGATCACAATCTACAAGCGATTCCGCACTGATGGCGGAGCTCATGCCGTTGCTGCGGGAGCGTAGACTTTTCTATATCGATAGCCGGACGACGGCAGCTACGGTGGCTTATGACACGGCGCAGCGTCTGGGCGTGCGTTCGGGATATCGCAACGTGCCTTTCCTCGATGATGTGGCCAAAGTTGGCGAGGTCCGCAAACAGCTGCAGTTGGCAGTGCTAGATGCACAGAAAAATGGCGACGCGATAGCCATTGGTCACCCGCATGAAGCAACGCTACGGGCATTACGCGAGGTTCTGCCACAGGTCAAAGCGCAAGGGGTGCGGCTGGTGTTTGCGTCGGAAGTGGTGCACTAGCAGAGGTGAGCGTTAGCAGGGACGAACCGCTCAATTTTCGAGCGGGGTTGTATTTCTCGCAGGAAACATGAAGTGAATCACGATTGCCAAGATGAACATGGTGAGAAAGCTGAAGACGCTGCCTTCCGGCCCGACCGTTCCACCGGTCAGCCATCTCCCACCGTGCAAAGTAGCATTGGAAAGATGTCCATTTAAGACAATGCCACTGTTGGGGACTGAGAAGAGGAAGGTCTCGCCAAAATCAAACGTGGCATGCAGTCCGACAACGAACCAAAGATTTCCTGTGCGGCGCAGAGCAAACGCGAAGATCAGTCCAATCATCACTACAGCCGCCGCGCCGATCCATCCTTCGCCAGGATTACCCAAGTGCACAAGGCCGAAGCCAATGGAGAGAAGAATTGCAGCAGGCCAGAATCCGATGCCATCGGCGAGAGTGTACTGTGTGTAGCCGCGGAATAAGAACTCTTCGAACAGCCCGACGACAACGAAGAACCCCCCCCAGAAAAGCCCCCAACGGAGCACGTCCGGACCGTGAAGCGCGAAAGCCCCGAACGAATATCCGCCGAATGTTGCGATCAGCCCGATCAAGGCCGTGATTTCAATTAATCCCACCAAAGCGCCCTGCCAGAACAATTTACCGAAGGCGTCTTTTAGCGGAAGACCGTAAACGTCCGGTGAGCGCATCTCGATCCTAGCCATGATCAGAGCGGCGCCGAAAATGACAGCGAAGCTGACAGATTCCTGCAGGAAGAAATATCCGGGCGAGAAGACGCCGTGAACGGGCTTAACAAAGTGGCGCACGAGAGACATGCAGACAAAGCCCAGCCCCGCCACTAAAAGCGCATAAATCAGCAAGCGCCAACCAGCGCGCAGGCCGCGCTCATTCAGAAAAATTTTACTGGCTATCGATCGAGCAGGCGCGCCGTGGCTAGGCGAAATGGCGGAAAAATCAGGCGACGGATCAATTTCCATCAAGCGCTCCAAGCACAGTTTTGCATCATGTATCTTTCAGACGAACTTTGGGCCGACGCGTAAGCACATGATACGCATAGATTAGTTAATTTGTCGTCTGGGTCATGGTACCGGTCGAGACTCGCACCTATTTAACATACTTGGGTGGCTCACCTTTGGACCAGGGGTCATAGCTATGTGCGAAGATCAGGCGGTCTGCCAACGGGGGATGAGAATAGAGCCAAAAAGTAATAAAGGATGGTGGATTCGGATCGTCCAAATCGACTTCGCCAAGCACCTGGAAGGCATGCGCAGCGACTTCCGCAGAATTGGGAACGATTCCATGAATTACTTCGAGACCATAAATGTCGGCGGCGTGCTCCTGCATGCGGCTATACCAATTCACTACGGGCGACGAAAAGAACGCCATCACCTGCAGCAATAGTAGGAGAACCGCAAGCGAGGCCCAATCCTCAGGACCATAAATCTTGCAGTTCGTTGCCCAACGATGAAGCGCCCAGTGCAGGCCGCGAAACAACAGATAGAATGCCAGCAGCAGCGTTGCCGCAAAAAACAAAAGGCTGTTGCGGATATGATGCAGCAAATAATGGCCGGCCTCGTGGCCGAAGATGAAGAGGGTCTCGTCCGTAGTGAGTTTCTGAATAGTGGTATCCCACACCACCACGCGTTTCGAAGTGCCAAAACCTGTAACGTAAGCGTTGAGCCTGTTGGTTTTCTCACTGGCGCGCATCAAAAAGATGCGCTCGCGCGGGATCTGCAAACCGGCCCTATGCGACACTTTTTCGATGGCGGTCACCAGCGTGGGATACTGGGCGTCCAGCGGTTCGAATTTGTTAAACAAGGGATCAATGAACCTTGGACTGATAAAAAAGATAAACAACAGCACCGGCAGGGCGGCAAACCAGAAGTACAGCCACCAGTGTCGCGGGCTACGCCGCATTGCAACGACCAGAAGGCCAACAAGGATGAGAGCAAATGCTATTCCCAGAACCTCTTCCTTGGCCCAATCGGATAGCCAGGAGCCCCAACGTTGTACGGACTGCTGGTAGCGAAGAGAAAGCATATGCCAGTAAATACGCACGGGCAGATCAAACAGGTCGAGGGTAAATAAAAGGAGCGGAACGAAGAGGAGGGCCTGGATCCACCTTTTGTCACTGACGTTTTCTGCAATGTCACGAAATTTGGCGATTACACCCAGCCGTAAAACTACAAAGAGTACGAGTATGCTTAAGAAAAAAGAAACGAAGTGCAGAGCGTATGCAGCGCGCGAGTAGCTAACCGCTTTCTCATAGCGATCGTGGGAGAGGGTGTACTGCTCAGTTTCTGTTTGCTCGGACTCGGGAAGTTGGATGGCTGGTGTGGTGACGGATTCAGATTGCGAGGATTGCGAAGCCCGCGGGGCGTTCGCGGTGTCTAGTGCATGGCCGCGGGCGAGTGCGCCGAGAAAAAGAGTCAGCAATAGAATCAAGATGCAACGGCGATTGGAGATACACCGCCACATGTAGAGTAGCCTCCGGATCTTTTGGGCACCGCTCGGGCAGTTCATGTGCCGCGAGAGTATGCAGCACGCGTGGATGATCCGCAAGAATGCGAGCCGTTAACTAAGATGCCTGCGCCGGGCGCAGGGCTGTAGCGCGGCGTTTTCTATGGATGGAGCGTTTGCGGATGCCTGGTCTTCAATGAATAATTGCGCACGCCGCCTGTCGTTGCCAGGCCGATATGCACGACGGAAGTCCAGTGCTCTAGACGATGATGCCCGTAGCGGTGAAATAAATAAGAAGCACCAATCGAAGCGCCCGTGCCGGCCGCTTCGATTAGGGCGAAGGCGGGGCGATTATCCACGACGTCGTTCGTCAGAAAAATTTCCTGCCTGCCACGCCGGCGCATATTTAAAGTGGAAAAATAATCGAGTGTGCGCGCCGCGCCAACGCCAGCGAACAGCCATTCATTGCTGTGGTTCCAGAAACGATGTTCTTTAGCCGGCCATGTCTGTACTTTACGGGGCGCGGGCGTCTCCAGGTTTAGTGTTGGTGTCGCTGCACACAGAGGTTCTTGAGCTACAGCGCAACGCTGGCCAGTCAACAACAGCGCCAGCACCATAAGAGTCAGTGGGAGTTTCAACGCTAAGGTCCTTTGAATGTAGCTGCCGTTTTTCGACCGTATTCCCAAGTATAAACTGAGTTTTCGCAAAAGCGCGAAGACCAGATACGGTTGCTGCGTTGCTTACTTAGCACTGCTGGGCGGCAAAGGATTGTGCTCGCGGGGCTTGTGGAGTTATCTTGGAGTTTCAGCCGAGCCGGATTAACCGAGGAAAAATTATGTTGCGCCGCAATTTATCTCGACTTGCTGTAATGCTGCTGCTGTCTGGCTCCGTTATCTCCTTGCCAGCGATCGCAGAAGCCCAGGATGAGCAATCGCAGTCTATTGCCGATGCCGCTCGAAGGTCTCGGGAGCAGCGAAAGAATTCTGCCAAGTCAACCAAAGTCATCACCGACGATGACCTAGACACGAAGAGCGTGAAACCCGGCCAACAGGGAGTGACGCTCGACGCGAAGCCCAAGCTGGAAACTGGGCCACCCAGCCCGGAAGCGGTCACCGACGCCGTGGCTGCGGAGCGCGCTCGTGCCGCCACTACCGCCAAAAAGCCCACTGACGATCCCGAAATTGCGAGGCTGAAATCTTCGATAGCGGATGCAGAAAAAGAACTGGACCTACTGAAGCGTAGTTTGACGCTGGAGCAGGATACTTATTTTTCCAACCCGGATTACGCGCATGACACGGCGGGCAAAGCCAGACTTGATGGGTTGCAGCGGCAAATCAGCGACAAACAGCAAGAGATCGAGCGCATGAAAGCGCGACTTGCGGAGTTACAGAAACGTCATCCTGCACCTCCAACTCCGCCGATTCCATCCGAACAGCCCACGCCGCCTCAACAACCGTAAGCAATTCAACGGCTGCTCACTTCGGTTCCAGCACAAGGGGCAGTCCATTTTTTGGATTGCCGATAATGACTACCTTCGCATTTACGCTGGCGGCCAGCTTTTCGGTAGCTTCAATGCCTTTCCATTCCAGCAATTGCGTGCTGATTCCTTGCGCGACGATTCTCTGAAAGTCCGCGATGCCCTGGGCTTCGATACGTTTGCGTTCGGCTTCCTGTTTTTCCTTTTGAAGAATGAAGCTCATGCGCAATGCGTCTTGTTCCGCTTGCTGTTTGGCTTCAATGGAGCCCTTCAGCATGGCAGGCAACTGGACATCCCGCAGCAGCACGTTTTCCACAATTACGCCGCGAGGCGCCAGCTGGGCCGTTAGTTCCTCCTGGATTTGTTGCTGAACTAGCTCGCGGGCATTCGTGTATAAGGCATTCGCAGAGTGCGCGGAAGTGGCAGCGCGAATTGCCGCGCGCAAGGTAGGCTCCACGATTTTCATCACATAATCGGGTCCAACCGTCTGATAGACTTGCGCCGCTTTGGCCTTATCCAAGCGGAACAACAGCGAGGTATCCAGGGCCAAAATCAAGCCTTCATTCGAAGGCACGTTAGCACTTTCTTTTAGCGACTGCGTCTGCACGGAGAGCTTCTCAACGGATTTTAGGGGATTGATGAGGTGAATTCCTTCCGGCAGCGTCTGTCCGGTAACACGGCCGAACAGGGTCAGCACGCCGACGTGTCCGGTAGGCACCGAGGTGGTGCTAGCGAGAAGCAAAATGATAATGACCACCAACAGGCCGAGCCGCAAAATCTTCGACCCGGCGCTGCCTAGGTTGGCCATTCTCATGAGGCCCCCACCGACATCACCGCTTCGCGTTGGATTTGGCATGCTATCCCTCCGTGGCGCGGCATGAATTCGCACGCGTCTGTCCCATCACTCTAATACGTGGACATCCTGTTGGGGATTTCCTAACCGAAACCACATCGTAATCGTTAACCAGCCTAGGCGGGGAGCGAAATCCACAGGTTTGCAAACAAACCGCTATATCTTGTGTGGTTTTTTCTTGACACTACTTGTTCATAGATTCAAACTTCGCGCCAGAATAAGTGTGGCGTGGGTTTGAGAAGCGTCGGGGCTTCTGGGGGATAGTTTATGCAGTATTTGCCCGGCTTTACCGTGCAGTGCATCAACCCGCAATGCGAAGCCCGCGGACATTGGCTGCGCGCGGATGCTACAGTTCCCACAGCCACGGCCGGCTATTGTCCGTCGTGCGGCGATTTCTTGCGCAACGTTCCGCCCCCGCTTGGCCCGCGCTTCCGCATGCGGCCGCGAGCATTGACCTCCTACCGTCCGCCGATTCGGCCGCGATAGCGGCCGCAGCTAGTGTGGCGCGCGAGCGAAAATACTTCGGACGTATAAAAAAGGCCGGAGGAAAATCCCTTCGGCCTTTTTTGTGGTTTGAGGATTAGATCTTAGCTTTCGACGAGGCCTTTTTGGACCAGTTCCTCATCGCTGAGCCACAGATCGGGGATATTGGCTGAGCCGAGCCGAAGAATATCTTCCAGCGCGCCGCGCACTTCAGGGGCAGCGACATTCACACCGATGCGTTCCAGCAATTCGATCAGGAGCTGCGCGCCTTCTGCTAAGACCGGCTTGGCGTGAGCGCGCTGGCGATCAAGCCAGTGATACGTCAGGACATAGAGCGCGCCAAGCCCCGTTCCATGCCGAACTATATGCAGGAACCCTCGCGCGGTAGGTTTCGCGGGGAGCTGAAGTTGCGCAAGTTGTGCTTCCAACTCTGGGCCAGAAGGAAGTGCACTCATCGGGTCCCCGCTCCCGCGCGGTGAATAAGATTAGCTGCAGCCACTTGTGCTGCCACAGTTCTCGCATTTATAACAGGCGCCGTTTGGCACCATGAGCATTCCGCATTCCGAACAGGTGGGCGCACCTTCATGCGCGTTGCTTGGCGTAGAGGACGCTGGGCTTTGTGGAAATCCGGTCAGCGCTGCCTGAACGACGGCGGAACGAGGAGCAACAGCTGCTGCGATCGTTTCTGCCGGAGACGAGCCATTCAGCTTCAGGTAGTCCGTGGAAATGAAGCGTCCGCCGAGCCAGCGCGCGATGTAGTCCAGCACCGAAGAAACAAAGCGGATGTTGGTGTTCGCGGTGATGCCCGACGGCTCGAACCGCGTGTTCAGCAATTTGTCCACGAAGACTTTCAGGGGCACACCATATTGCAAGCCGATGGAAACGGTGAGCGCCAATCCGTCCATCACACCTGAAAGGGTGGAGCCTTCCTTGGACATCTTGATGAAAATCTCGCCAGGCCGCCCATCTTCGTACATTCCGACGGTAATATAACCTTCGTGTCCGCCGACGCTGAACTTATGGGTTACGGAAGCACGCTCGGGAGGCATTTTTTCGCGTTGTGCACGCGCAAACAGTTCGCGTTGCATGGGTTCCACCACAGCAGCTATCACGGCCCTGCTCTCGTCTTTCTTCAGACCCGCAGCCGAGAGGGGTTGCGAGCGTTTCGAATTGTCGCGGTAGATGGCTACGGCCTTCAACCCTAGCTTCCAGGATTCAATGTAGGCGTTCATCACATCTTCGACGGTGGATTCCTCCGGCATGTTGATGGTTTTCGAAATCGCACCCGAGAGGAAGGGCTGGGCCGCCGCCATCATTTTCACGTGGCCGGTCCAAGTGATGGAACGGCCGCCACCTGCGGGGGCCAGCGAGCAATCGAACACCGGCAGATGTTCAGGCTTGAAATACGGAGCGCCCTCGATCTTTCCGTTTTTGTCGATGTGCGAAACAATTTCGCTGGATTGCTCAGGCGTATAACCAAGCCTTAAAAGTGCTTCGGGGACGGTATTGTTGACGATCTTGATTAATCCGCCGCCGACGAGCTTCTTGTACTTCACAAGCGCGAGGTCTGGCTCAATACCGGTGGTGTCACAATCCATCATGAAGCCGATGGTGCCGGTGGGCGCCAGAACGGTAACCTGAGCGTTCTTGTAGCCGAACTTCTCGCCGTGATGGAGGGCAGTGTTCCAGGATTCCTGAGCCGCAGCGAAAAGCTCCGGCTGCACATGGTCCTGCTTGATGCCGCGCACCGCGTCGCGGTGCATGCGGATGACGTCCAGCATTGGCTCGCGGTTAACTTCGAAGCCCTGGAAAGAGTCCATACGCTCGGCAACACGCGCGGACTGGGCATACGCTTCGCCACACATCAGCGCGGTGATGGCTGCGGCCACGTCGCGTCCTTCATCGGAGTCATACGGCAGCGCCATGGACATCAGTAGAGCGCCGAGATTGGCGTAACCCAGGCCCAGCGGCCGGAAATTATGCGAATTTTCAGCAATCTTGGGCGTCGGATAGCTGGCGTTGTCCACCAAAATTTCCTGCGCTGTGATAGTCACGTCCACCGCATGTTTGAACGCCTGAACATCGAACTGTCCACCGGGGTTCACATACTTCATCAAGTTTAGAGACGCGAGATTGCAAGCCGTGTCGTCCAGGAACATATACTCGCTGCACGGATTCGAAGCATTAATTCGCGCGGTGTTTTTGGAAGTGTGCCAGCGGTTGACGGTGGTGTCGTACTGCATGCCGGGATCTCCGCAGTGCCAGGTGGAGTCGGAAATTTTGAGCATGAGGTCGCGAGCGCGCAGCTGGTCGACGGGCTGCCCGTCAGTGACGTTCTTGGTCCACCAATCTTTGTCATCGATGACGGCGCGCATGAAATCGTCGGTGACGCGCACGGAGTGGTTGGCGTTCTGGAAAAAGATGGAACTGTAAGCATCGCCGTCGATGGCCGAGTCATATCCCTGCTCAATCAGCACGTGGGCCTTGCGTTCTTCCCGCATCTTGCATTCGATGAACTCAACGATGTCTGGATGATCGATATTAAGGATGACCATCTTGGCGGCGCGTCGCGTCTTTCCGCCGCTCTTGATCACGCCGGCGAACGCATCGAAGCCTTTCATGAAACTAACGGGGCCGGAGGCTATGCCGCCGCCCGAGAGGGTTTCCTTGCTTCCGCGCAGCGTCGAGAAATTCGTTCCGGTGCCGGAGCCCCACTTGAAGAGCATGCCTTCGGTGCGCGTCAGCCCCATGATGGATTCCATGCTGTCGTTCACGGAATTAATGAAGCACGCGGAGCACTGCGGTTTGGGCTGCACGCCTACGTTGAACCACACCGGCGAATTGAAACTCATCTTCTGCTCAACGAGGAGGTGAGTAAGCTCATCACGGAAAGCATCGCGCGAGTCGCCATCCGCAAAATATCCGCCCTCTTCGCCCCAGCGCACAATAGTGTTCGCCACGCGGCTGATGAGCTGCCGCACTGAACCTTCGCGCTCCGGCGAACCCGGCTTACCGTGGAAATATTTGCTGGTTACGATGTTGGTGGCGGTCTGTGACCAACTCTTAGGCACCTCGACGTTTTCCTGGCGGAAAATCGTGACGCCTTTTTCATTCCCAATAAGAGCGGTGCGCTTTTCCCATTCGAGGAGATCAAACGGAGATTTGTTACCCTCGGTGAAGAACCTCTGAAACACCAGGCCTTTCCCGGTTTCGTGCGATGTTTTCTCCAGGGTACCCGTTTCCCGCGATTTGCCATGCAACGCAGTCTTCACCGTGGCCATGCTTTCCTCCCGCCCTCAGGCTCCCCTGTGGCGGGAAACCTTATCATTTTACTCCTCTGCGTCCGGCAGAGGGTGTTGCAGCAACTCTGAGAAGTGACAAAACCTGTGCAAAACGCCAATGCTCTGCCATGAGCCGGTGGCTAATACACCGCCTCAAGCAGTTGTCGCTCTGTGAAGGGAAGCGCAGAGCAAGTTAGCGTCGGTTTTTTCGCTTAGAACCCGGGCTGGTGTCGTGGGTTCACACGGATCGCTTGTATCACCTCTGAGTTGGATCCGTTTGGCGCTTCACGTCCCCCGAATCTGGAACCGCAGTATCAACGCATGTGAAATTGCTGTCAAGAGGAAAACGCTAAATGTCGTTGACGTTTACGTATCATGTCTATCTGTAGTGGTATCCTTTCTGACGCAAGTTGTTGGCTGAGGCCGCTTTGCGTCCGCATCCCGACATATATTGGAAGCATCAAATAATTATGAAGCATGCCCTCTTAGTTCTGTGGCTGAGCGTTCTTTTTTGTTTTCCGGGCGCTCTGACTGCGCAGACGAAGAAACCAAACACTAACACGCCAGCGGTGATGTCGTCCGCCTACGGTGAGAAACTCACCATTCCAGGAATACCCAATCCTGGGAAAATCAACGATGTTCTTTACCGGGGCGCGCAGCCTAACGAACAAGGGCTTTCCGAACTCAAAAAATTGGGCATCACCACCATTGTGGATCTTCGCGCGGAGGACAGAGACAAAGTTGAGTGGGAACGCAAGCAAGCGCAGGCGCTGGGATTGCGCTTTGTGCATATTCCCATCGAAGGATTTGCCGCACCCACGAATGAAGAGGTCGCCAGTTTTCTTTCGCTGTTCCGCGAAAATGCACAACAAAAAGTATTCGTCCACTGCCTGCTGGGCAAAGATCGCACCGGCGTCTTCGTGGCAAGTTACCGCATGGCCATGGAAAAATGGCCTTCACAACAGGCGCTGCAAGAGATGTATTCATTTGGGTTCCACGGTTTTTGGCATCCTGCTATGAAATCCTTCGTGCAGGACTTTCCCGCGCGCCTAACAGCAGCCCCTGCGTTGGCAGGCTTCCTAGATTTGAAGGCACGCTTACCCTTACCCGCAACGAGCGCGAACTGACCTCTCTCAAGAATATTTGCTTGAGACGTGTTGACCAGTAAGCGCCAATCGGCCTGCCTTGGTACTTTCGTACGGTTACAATTAATGATGCTCCCTAGTAATTAAGAACGGACTGCCTTGGTCTGTTGCGAAGGGGAAAAGTTCCAGAGAGGTCTGTGTGCAAGTCGGACGCTACGAAATTCTTGAAATTATCGGTATTGGCGCTAACGGCCGTGTGGCGCGAGCTTACGACCCCATGATCGGACGCACGGTGGCGATCAAATTATTTCCCCCGGAACTTGCCCGGGGCGAGGCCCGGCAGCGCTTTCTCCAAGAGGCGCGCGTGGTGGGGCAGCTTGCGCATCCATCGATTATCACTCTGCATGACATGGGCATCGAAGAAGCGTCGTCCACACCTTACCTGGTGATGGAATTTTTAGAAGGCCAGCCGCTCGACCGCATACTGGAAAGCGGCAGTTTACCTTACCCGCGCGCTTGCGCCTGGGCGGGCAATGCCGCTGCGGGGTTGGCAGCCGCACACAAGAAAGGTGTGATTCACGGAGACGTTAAGCCCGCCAATATTCTGATTACCGCCGACGGACGAGTGAAACTCATGGATTTTGGCATGGCGCGCCTTGCGGGCCGCGACACGGCAGACACTCCTTTAACGGGCACGCCAGCCTATTGGTGTCCGGAGCAGATCATGGGCAAGCCCCAGGACGCGCGGTCCGATATTTTTTCTCTCGGCGTGGTGCTGTACGAAATGCTCACCGGTCGAAGGCCTTTCGACGCTGATTCTCTTCAGGGAATTTGTAACCGTGTGCTGTCTTCGCAGCCCCTTCCACCGTCGCAATCCAATGCCTCGTTGCCAGTGGCGCTTGACGAAGCAGTGGCCGCCTGCCTAGCCAAAGATCCAGCGGCGCGAATTGCTTCTGGGGACGACCTAGCGAGTGTGCTGTACCCTCTCGCGAGACGTAAGATGGCCGTGGAGACATCGCCGGTGATGGCAGGGCGAAAAAATCCAGGGTCGAGATATCCCAGTATGGCGTGAGTCTTACACTAGCTGATTGAAAATAAATAGCTTATCTTTTAGTTTAGTACGCTAGAACAGGTACGACAGTTTGTAAAAACCGTACCATCGGGTTATTCCACCCTGCGCTTCTCTCAGGCACAATTACACCAATTCAGAAGTGTCTGTTCAACGTTAAAAACAGCATGACGACTCCACAGAGCCGCTACGAATTTATAGAAACGATTGGCACCGGGGCTACGAGCCGGGTGGATAAAGCTCGTGACACGCTGATCGGCCGCACGGTGGCCCTGAAAACGTTTCTGCAAGGTTTCGGCGCGGGCGACTTACAGAAACAGTTTCTGAGGGAAGCCCAAATCATTGGGCGACTGGCCCACCCTTCTATAGTGAGCTTATATGACGTGGGCATTGATGCCGAAGGGATGCCCTATTTTGTCATGGAGTATGTCGAGGGGAATACCCTGGAGAAGGCGCTCGAGGCCGGCCCGCTCCCGCTGGAACGTGCAGCCATTTGGGCCACTGACCTCGCTGCAGCACTTTCGCGCGCGCACCGCGCAAAAATCATTCATGGGGATGTAAAGCCCGCAAACGTTTTGATTACCCAGGACGGCCAGCTGAAGCTCGGAGATTTTGGTATAGCGCGTATTGCTACGCAGGTTTCTTCTTCAGGTCGCGTGATGGGTACTCCATCCTATCTGTCTCCCGAACAAATCCTGGGTAACACCCAGGACACGCGCTCCGACCTGTTTTCGCTGGGAATTATCTTGTACCAAATGGCCACGGGCGTTCGACCTTTCAACGGAAGTTCGGTCGGTGCCGTGTGCGCGCAGATTATTACGGCCGAACCCCCTCCACCCTCTCATTACTACCCCGCATTGCCGCGGGAATTCGATCGCGTCGTCATGCGTTGTCTGGAAAAGGATCCCAAGCATCGTTACGCCACGGCCGAAGCTCTGGGCGCCTCGCTATACTCGTTTTCGGTGAGCAAGCCGGTGCCAGAGCCGGGTCCGAAGACATTTTCATCGATGGTAGACCATTGGTTGATGTTGAGCTCTCGGCAGGCGGTGGCTGCAGCGGTCGCGTTGAGAACATCGACCTATCGCCTGGCCAAGAACGCTGTGAGGGCAAGATTCAGCGCCCTGAACTTTTCCTGGTTGAATCGTTCCCTGCAGTATAGGGACATGTGGTCGGTAGCCCCCGCGCTGGTCATCGCTATTTCACTGGTTCCCATTGCGCACGCCGTACGAAGCTATTCCTCGAACAAGCCAACAGCCAGTTCGCGAGCAACCAAACCGGAAATGGCATCGTTCGCGACGCAAGCGTTGAAGGCTTCGGGCGTTACGGATAGCTCCATAACTGGATTGATTTATCCCTCTGCTTTGAATGATGTCGAAGCGCCTGAGATTACCATGTCAGCATCCGGTCATGACACTTTGACGCCTCGTGCAGTAGTACCAGCGCCCAAACCGCACGTGACTCACAGAAAGCCTCGACACGCGCGAACTGTAAAGTCCGTCGTCGACAATCTTCCCTTCCCCGAATTTTCCAGTTTGACTCTCGATGCTCCATTTCCGCTAAGTCCGGCAGCTCCCATTACGAAACAAAGCTCGCTGAACATCGACGTGGTGTTCGAAGTGGCCGACCAAACCTTGGCGGTGTTCGCTGAGGACGAGCTGCTACTGTCCACCCCTCTGGAGGCCGCCCATCGAGGCGACACACTGCGTTTCAACTGCCCGGTTTCCCTGGGACACCATACTTTGCGAGTCGTTCTCTACCGGCCTGACAAGACTGTGTACATTCAAAAGGAAGGGTCTTCTGAAATTCGCGCCGATGCCGCCAATACAATGGCGATCCACGTTAATCGCCGATCTAAGCTTCTAGTCAAACGCGAGACTTCTCTGGATGTCGTATGGCCGACGGTGCCGGCGCCGATTGCGGCTAGCGGATTTATCTCCAGGACGCCGGGGGCGTTAGCCATTCGCTAGAGAGTTGCGGACTTATCAGAATTGCGAAGTAAGGTTCGACGCACGGAGAAATCGACCATGCGTGGGCAATCAGGCGTGGCATTTAAATTTTAGGGATACTCACAGCTTACTGTGCAGCTACTCGTAGCGCAGCGCTTCCACGGGGTCCAGCTTCGCAGCTTTCATGGCTGGCCATACGCCAAAGAATAGTCCAACGCTAATGCTGACGATTAGTCCGGCAGCCGCGGCCCAGAGCGGCACGGTGCCGTGCCATTCCAAGGTCATCCGCACCAGAAGCACCAGTCCGTTCACCAGAATCAGGGCAATCACACCCCCGGCACCTGTAAGCGTCATCGCCTCGAGTAAGAATTGCCACGTAATGTCTTTGCTCTTGGCACCGATGGCTTTGCGTATTCCAATCTCGCGTGTGCGCTCGGTTACGCTAACGAGCATGATGTTCATCACACCAACGCCGCCTATCAAGAGTCCCACCGAGCTCAGTACAACCGCCGCTAAAGCTACCATTCCGACGATGCTGTGAAACTCTTGCACCTCTTGCTGCGCGGTACGAATCGAAAAACTATCTTTGCCATTGTAGGGCACATTGCGTCTCCGCCGTAGGACCTCGGTGACCTGGTCCACCGCCTGGTCAAGCATATTGGGATAGGCCTGCATGCGGATTTGGTTCTCATACGCTCCGGGATAAATCTTGCGAAATGTATTGTAGGGGATCAAGACGCGCCGGTCCTCGTCTCCCATTCCAAAACCACCGCTGGGTTTTTCCACTACTCCGACTACCAAAAAAACGGACCCATCGATTAGCACATCTTTTCCTACGGGCTGCCCTTCCGGGAAGAGCACGGGTGCCACATTCTCCCCGAGCATGACAACTTTTTCACGGTGAAGGTCATCGCCTTCACCGATGAATCTGCCCGAGAGTACGGCCGCATTTGCATAAACCTGTCCAAAATTCGGCTGCACACCGCGGAAATCAATGCCCGTTACTTCCCCAGCTTTAGTGCGCACGGTGTGCGGCTTCTCCCACCAGGTTAAGAAAACAGTGACGTTTTTTACTGCCGGGCAGCGCTCTTTCAAAGACTCGGCATCCTCCAGCGTCAGCGGTTTCCTCAACCGTTCTTCCAGAGGACGAGTATCCCCGTGCGGTCCTTGGTCCCAGCGGGAAATAAACGCGGTATCGGCTCCATACTGCTTGATATCGTTCTGAATCTGTTCATCAAATCCGGTAATCAGCGCGGCCACCAGCATAATTACGCTAACGCCCAATACCACACCGAACACCGTTAGCGCGCTGCGCATCTTGTGCGCGCGGAGGGTGTCCATCGCTTGTTTTAGATTTTCAGTATTAGCCTGGGCCATGCCTAGCTTTCCGCGCGTAAGGCTTCAATGGGATCCAGTTTGGCAGCGCGCATCGCCGGATAAATCCCAAAGAAAAGGCCAACCGCCGTCGAAACTCCCAGAGAAATAATTACCGCGCTCATCGGTGTCTGGACGGGAATGGGCGTTACAGCCCGCACCAAGGCCACTATCCCGTAAGCGAACAACAGCCCTAGTAAGCCGCCAACCGCGGCCAACACCGCGGACTCCGTCATGAACTGCAGGATGATATGTTTTTTTCGAGCGCCAAGCGATCTGCGAAGCCCAATTTCCCTGGTGCGTTCGGTCACGCTGGCCAACATAATATTCATAATTACGATACCGCCGACAACCAAAAATACCGCCGTCAAGCTGACCGCCACGGCAAACAGGTTCCCGGTGATCTGATTCCATAACTTCATGATCGACGCCGAACCGAATACCGCGAAATTGTCCGCCGCATCGAAGGGCAGGTGGCGCCACGCACGCATCAACATGTGGGCTTCGTCTTCCGACGAATCCACCATTTCGGCGCTCTGCGCCTGCACAAAAAGCGTCAAGGATTCGTTTTGCTTGTGCCAATCCTTGTAATAGGTGGTTAGGGGAATCAGCATGAAATTGTCCTGCGATTCGCCAAAAGCGCTCCCTATCTCTCCGGCCACACCTACCACTTCGTAGGTGTTGGTACCCGCGCGAATGCTCTTACCAATGGGATCGACGTTGAAGAAAAACTTCTTCACTACGTCGGTACCGATGAAACATACAGGTGCATGATGCAAGTCATCCCCGTCGGTCAAAACTCGTCCTGCGGAGAGGTTCATGTTGCGGATGTCCGGGTAATTAGGAGTGACTCCCGTTACGTCGGTATTCTCGAGCAGTACGTTGGCGTAACGGACGTCCATGGTGCGGTCAGCTATAGCCGCAATGTGACTCGCGGTTTTCATGTTGTCGCGCAGGCGTTGGTACTCTTCCAACGTGATCAGCGGCCGCTTCTGCGCTTTGATCCACTCGTCACGGCTGGTAATGATGCCAAAGCGGTCAACCAGAAAAACGTTGGCCCCCAAGTTGGCCACGCGATCGGCGACATAAAAGTTGAGTCCCGCCACCACGCTCATCACCGCTACCAGGGTCGTTACTGCGAGGATTACTCCTAACAAGGTAAGAAAACTGCGCAGCTTGTGCGCGCGAAGTGCATCAAACGACAGCCGAAACGTCTCGACCGTGGTGACCGCGGCGCTGCGGAACCGGCCTATCTTCGTGGCGGCAGGGACCGTGGGCATTGCCAAGGGCGGCAGGCCACTGTACCCATCCATGGGAGTCACACCCAAAGCATCCTCCGGCTGTCACCTAGTGGGACGAGCGTAGGCAGCAGTTTGTTTCCTTCTCTAACAGCGTATATCTTTAGACGTTGGAAAGGCTGCTTTTCTTTCATCGGGACGGGGTGTAAGTTTGGGCCTGACGTAAATGTGCATTTATGGAACGTAGAAGTTCTTAGGAGGGCAGATGCGTCGTAACTGCTTGGTTTGTATGGTATTTATGCTTGCATGTCCGAGTTTCGGGAGTGCGCAATGGGCGCTAGAAAGATCGGCTGCGCAGGCTTTGGGTGCGGCGTCCCCCACAACTTCCATTGGTGGCGCCCGAGGCGAGTTCCTTGATGAAGTTGCTGCGTATGAGCAGAAATTTGTACGCCTCGCTGAGGCTATGCCCGCTGAAAAGTATTCTTGGCGCCCCGGCGAGGGCGTGCGTTCTGTTGGCGAAATCTATGCCCACGTTGCCGCCGGTAATTATGGTATCGCACGAAGCCTTGGGATGCCGTCACCCGCCGGCGTCGACCCAAAAGTCATTCTTGCCGCCTCCACCGACAAGGCCAAGCTGGCGTCTGCGTTGAAAGACTCCTTTTTGCATTTACGCCAGGCGATTCGCGCCCTAGGCGAAGGGGATGCCGACAAACCGCAGAACATGTTTGGTCATCAAACCACGCAGCGTGGTGCGTTTATGATAATTAGCGGGCACCTGGGTGAGCATTTGGGCCAGTCCATTGCTTACGCGCGCATGAATAACGTCGTCCCGCCGTGGACCGCCGAGATGCAGCATGCCAAGCCTCCCGACAAACCAAACCCTAATTGAATATCCCCATAAGCGAGTACCACAGCAAAAAACACACGTTTTATGACGTTTTAAACGATTGCCGTCATGACAAACACGCTAGCGTTGAACTGGGCAACAATTAGCTCAGGTGCGGAATCCAAGACGTACGGCCGAATGCCACCACGAACTATGTACGCACGCGGACTTACCCTTTTTCGACTTTCGGTTTTCGTTTTCACCGTGGCTATCACTGCGCGAGTCCATGGGCAATCCTCGCCCTGCACAGCACACAGCGAAACCCCGGATCGCGCTCTGCTCGGCCGCGCCATCGACAATCAAAAGAAGAATGACGCTGCTTTGGATGTTTATGAGCGGATTGAGCGGGTGGAGATACGCAGAAGCCTTCGCGATGCTCAACCCCCGCAGGTGAAGGTTTCGCGAGTTATTCCTTCGGGAACCGGGATGGACCATATCCCGCTGGGGCCCGATGGCAAGCCTAGTGACGCTGCTGCCTACCGAGCAGAGCTCGAAAAGCTGGAAAGAGCTTTGGCATTGATCGTAGATGGAGCTCGCTCTCAGCATGAAGGTCTGGAAAAATATGCTAGAAGGAGAAAAGAGCGGAACGATATGATCGAGGCGGCACGTTCCGCGTTTCTATTCACTTTTATCGCCTGCGAACCGCGCGACGCCCGCATTCTTCTGAAGTACCGCATGGACCCGAATCCAGCTTTCAAACCTACTACTCGCAGTACCTCCTTCTACACGCGAATCCGTGGCACGCTGTGGATTGACGAAGCAAACGGTCAGCTCGCGCGCATTGAAGGCGAAGTTATTGACGACATTTCCCTGGGGATCTTTCTCGCAAGGGTCTACAAAGGAAGCCACTTCATGCAAGACCGCTATGAAATGGCTCCTGGGCTGTGGCTGCCTACGTTCTCTGAGTACGATTTTGATGGCCGTAGATTCTTCATGAATTTCTCTCTACACGAGCGCACTTTTTATTCGAATTATCGTTTCATTGGCCCTCCCAGAGAAGCTCTCAGAGCCATTCGCGCGGAATTGGGCACCATTCCGCGTCCCGTCGCCGGACCGTAAAACATTACTCAGAGCCTTCGCACAGAAGTAGATCAGATACCAAGGTAGGCTTAAAAAGGGGGCGCAGCATTCCTTCGCGGGTGTGCTCAGGATAAGCTGCGCCCTGTGACGAGCCAGGCTGGATTTACTTTGCGGCGGCGGCGGATACTTCCTTCTCGATGGGCGCTCCGATGAGGTTGCCCCACTCGGTCCATGAACCGTCGTAATTACGCACGTCCTGCATGCCCAACAGATATTTCAGTACAAACCAAGTATGCGAGCTACGTTCGCCGATGCGGCAATAGGCAATGACCTGCTTATCGCCGGTGATGCCTTTCAATCCATACAACTGCTTCAATGCATCCGCACTTTTGAAAGTGCCGTCTTCGTTCACCGCTTGTGCCCAGGGAATATTAGCGGCGCCTGGAATATGGCCGGCGCGTTGCGCCGTTTCTGTCATACCGGGAGGCGCAATGATTTTTCCAGTGAACTCATCCACCGAGCGAACATCGACGAGCTGCGCGGGTGATTTTTTCTCGACTGCGGCGAAGATATCGTCGCGCTTGGCGCGGATGGAGGCATTAGGGGTCTTTACCTTGTAGCTTGCGGGGTTCACATGAGGTTTTTCTGTCGACAGCGGGCGCTTGTCTTCCAACCATTTCTTGCGACCGCCGTTCATGATGAGAACTTTATCGTGACCGTAGTATTTCAACTGCCAAAAAGCCCAGGCAGCGAACCAGTTGTTATTATCCCCATAGAGGACGATGGTCGTTTCTGGAGAAATACCGGCTTTCCCGAGTAGCTCTTCGAACGCCTTGGGATCGGCAAGATCCCTGCGAATGGCGTCTTGCAACTCGGTTTGCCAGTTCCAGGCAATTGCACTCTCGATGTGTCCTTGGTCGTAAGCAGTCGTGTCTACATCGACTTCAACTACCCGCAGTCCAGGATCCTTGAAGTGCGCGGCGACCCATTCAGTGGTAACCAAAACTTCGGGGTGAACATAATCAGACATGGTCTTCTCCGTTCGTTGAAAGCGAGTCAAAAAGACTATCGCAGCAGACCGCGGAAATCACTCTCTTTTTTCGAGAGATCCCGCCGTCAATTTAATTAAGGCTTGAAAGGCTTCTAGTGAATTGACGTGAATGGCCCTAATCTGCCGGCTGGAGTTTCCCATCAAGAGCCTCCCACTCTATACGCACAAGCCAATCGAAATGCATGCCCTCTGTTTTTAGCCAGGCTTCGAGGGATTCACGCGAATCGGCGTGAAATTCGGCGAACATCTTGCCTTCCAGCATGTTCACAAGGACGCGAGTGGCGCGAACAGCACCGCCCGCCTGCATGCGCTGCGCCAGCACTTCGGCCCCCTGCCGTGTGAGGCAGGCGAGCGTGTGCTGTGTGAGATAGCGGGCCATTTACGCTCCTTAATTTTGATCCGAGTCATCGTAGCACGGTAGAGTGCGAGTCCTTAGTCCACACATCCCACCAAGAACCTAAGACCTGCCTGTACCTAGATACAGGTTGGTGTCAGGCACAACGGCAAACCACGAAGAGACTGCCGAAAACTGGGGAGACTAAACTTAGAGTGTAACGAAAGCCTGCAAGATTGAAATAATCGAGGTGGAGCAGATGATGAGACGCCTTATATTATGTGGAGCTATCTTCTGCCTAGCGATGCTCATGGCCATGGTCGTTGTGGCTGCGCCCCAAAGAAAGGGAACGGCAACACTACAAGGGGTTGTAATTGGACCAGACGATAAACCCGCAGGACATGCGAGCATTATGTATCAATCTGGCGCAGGGAATTCCCCCCATGCGGTGTATGCAGATCGCCAGGGGCATTTTTTGATCACCAAACTGCGTGGAGATAACTATGATTTGCGCGCATCGGCGCGAGGAGTGTTTTCTGCGTGGGAAAAGAACGTAATGGTGCGTCCCGGGCAGGTTAAGACAGTGACGCTCCGATTGATATACGCTAAAGAGATTCCCAAGACGGGCTCGGTAAGAAAGCAAAAACGCTAGACCGCACCCGCATCGCAAAAAGTAGTACTAGAAGTCATTTCCTGGATTAGCGATAGCGATGACTCGCCATAACTTGTTGAATTAAAGCTACTTACAGCAACTAAATTAACGCAGCATTGTTTGGCCAGATCTGATTTCGTACTACTACGCGGGTACCTCATCGCGTGGCTCCGGTGGTCCATTGAGCCTCACAAAGCAGGCACGTACCCTCAGAAAGACGGGTTGGGGGCCGCGCGGGGACAACGGCTCCGCAAGGCGCCGTGTGCGAGCTACCCAACCCGCCTTGGTTTTCTTTTCTCGCGTTTTATCCCTGCGCAATGGCTCCGCACACCCACCCTTCCAATCCAGAATATCTGCTTAAGATACATTCGGACCGAGACGTGCATCCCAATAGGAAGCGGCGCGGTTAGGGTTTCCAGAAACAGCGCGCTAGGATGATTAATCCATTGGCGAACAGGGTCGATGTACCGTTGGGGCGACGCGTGAAAGATTCCGCTGACACTTTCGTTCGACAAGCCGCACGGCCGCTCTTATGGCTGGTCGTTGTTTTATTCGCGACACAATTGGAAACGCAAGGAGCACGCGCTCCAGCTATGTTGAGGACAGAGACTCGACAGGCGTTCGAACGGTATGTAGAACTTACGGAAAAACGAAATGATCAGGAGTTGAAGCGAGGCAACGAACTGCTATGGGTTGATAATTTGCCGCAAGATCGCCGCGATGAGGCATATGCCGCTTTGAAGCGTGGCGATGTTCAAGTGTTCAAGCTAGAAACCCACAACAACGGCGAGCTTATACGCTGCCCGGGTGGCAGAATCCATCACTGGGTGGGCGCGGCGTTTATTCCTGGAGCTAAGCTGGAAGACGTCCTTACTCTCCTCAAAGATTACGACCACCATTCGATCTTTTACATGCCGGAAGTGGAGCGCTCGAAAATCGAGAGCAGGAACGGCGATCATTTTCGAGTGTTCCTGCGTTTTAAGAGGCATCAAATTATTACGGTAACCCTGAACACGGAGCATGAAGTGCAGTATTTCCGGGATGGCCCAGACAGCGCTCACAGTAGAAGCTCCGCCGTGCGCATCGCGGAAGTTGAAAATTCGGGGAAAAGCGATGAACGGGAGAAACCACCAGGCGACGATGACGGATTCCTGTGGCGCATGGAAACGTGGTGGAGAATACAAGAGCGCGGCGGCGGCGTTTACATACAAAGCGAAGTAGCGTCGCTGACGCGCGATATTCCGCCGGGACTAGGATGGATGATTGGACCGTTTGTAACCAGCATCCCGCGAGAGTCGCTTACGTTTACGCTGGAGGCGACCCGCAATGCAGTAAAGACGCGAGCGAAAAATTCAACGGAGGTCCGCGCTTACTAGTTCTGCGCGACGCTTACGAGCCTAGCAAGATATACCCGCCCAGGGGCCGCAGCCCTTCAGACACTCGATTCTACGATTGACAGAATACCTCTCGCTCGACCAACGGAACGGAGCGCTGAAAGGGTAGGAAATAAGGTGTACAATTGCCGCGTTTTCGAAGCCAAAGAAGAGGAAATTCGGGTGGCCGTTCCGATACTGCTTGGCTGTGGCCATGAATAAGAGGACCTTCATCAGTCTCTTCGCTACGGTGATTGCAAGCCCTGTTATGTCGTCCCTGCTGGCCTGGGCGTCGAATAATAAATTGAAAAACTGGGCGGGCAATCTCGAATATAGTACTGACCGCTTGTACTCCGCCAACTCGCTTGAACAGGTGCAGAGTTTCGTTAAGAATCAAAGCAAATTAAAGGTATTGGGAACGCGCCACTGCTTCAACAACATAGCAGATAGCAGGCATGAATTCTTGTCCTTGAAGTCGATGGACAAGGTGGTTGCGTTGGAGCCGGAGGCACACACCGTGACGGTCGAAGCAGGCATGACTTACGGTCAACTGTGCCCGTACCTCCACAGCAAGGGCTTTGCGTTGCACAATCTGGCGTCGTTGCCGCATATTTCCATAGCTGGAGCATGCAGCACTGCAACGCACGGTTCGGGCGAAAAGAATGGAAATCTCGCGACGGCAGTCTCCGGGCTAGAAATCGTCACGGCGGCCGGCGACTTGGTTAAGCTGTCTCGCCAACAAGACGGCGAGGCGTTTCGGGGAGCCGTTGTTGGACTTGGTTCGCTCGGTATAATCACAAAGATTACACTCGATATTCAGCCCACATACATGATGCGGCAGTACGTGTATGAAAACCTGCCGCTCACTGAAATGAAAAATCACTTTGACGCTATCGAATCAAGCGCGTACAGCGTCAGCCTCTTTACCGACTGGCAAAACCAGCGCATCAGCGAAGTTTGGATCAAAAGCCGCGATAAAGAAGGGCAAGCGTTTGATGCCGCCCCCGAATTCTTTGGGGCGAAACGTGCCACCAAAAATCTGCACCCCATTGCTGAACTTTCCGCCGAAAACTGCACCGAGCAGATGGGCGTGCCGGGCCCTTGGTATGAACGACTACCGCACTTTCGTATGGGCTTCACGCCCAGCGCTGGTAAAGAGTTGCAATCGGAGTACTTTGTGCCCCGTAAGCACGCGGTCGAAGCAATTCTCGCGGTTGAACGACTGCGCGACCAGGTCGGCCCGCACTTAATGATTTCGGAAATCCGTACGATTGCCGCGGACAATTTATGGTTGAGTCCTTGTTACGGTCGTCCTTGTGTGAGCATTCACTTCACCTGGAAGCAGGACTGGCCAGCGGTCAGGAAGCTATTGCCGGTGATTGAAAAAGAATTAGCCCCATTTAAGGTACGGCCGCACTGGGGCAAGCTGTTTACCATGTCAGCGGCGGATCTGAAGTCTACTTATGAGAAGTCGCCCGACTTTATTCGATTGAGCAAGAAGTATGATCCGCAAGGCAAATTCCACAATGAATTCCTGAACACGAACATCTTCAGCATTTAATGCTCGTTTCGAGTTGAGACCCAAGAAATATGAACCGTACGACACGCTATGAGGGTTTTGAGTAATCGACTTTTACTGTTCCTGAGCCTCCACAGACAAGATTTCGCAATCAAGGGTGCGGATAAACGGGGAGACTGGGCGTCGGGTTGTCATAGTCTTGTCCATACTTGTTCATGTGCGACTTGGCCAGGTTGCGCTCTTCTGTCAATCGTAGAGCTCCGAACGAGTGCGACCCTTCAGAGATTAGAATCGTGCGTGTGAAGCTATTCAAAGCTTCCGGTAACACCCGCTCGTGCCAAACTCGCATCTCGTAGCGACCCGGCGGAACGCTGGGAATGACGATCATCCCCTTGCGATCCGAAATCCCGTAGTACGGTGTCTTCAGAGCGACGACCACCGCGCTCATCTCCGCGTGGATGTTGCAAAAAATGTAGCTGATCCCCGCACGGTCGAACACTACGTTGCGGCTGCTTCCCGCTTCATACAGCCCAAGATCAAACCGCTTTCCTTCAAAAAGAGAAAATACGTTGTGAAAGAACGGATCCTGATTAGGGAACTCCACTGGAGAACCCACTCGAACCACAAGCAAGTGAGGGGAAAAACTCTTCTGCCTCTGCACCAGCCGCGGTGGCTGCTGGATGGAAGCCGACCTTATCTCTCTTGAGTCGCCGAGTGGTGTCAGCCAAACGAGTACTTCAGAGGAATCCACGGGTTGAGTCACCGCGCTGCTGGAAAGCTCAGTTCGTCCCGTTACGGTGACCTCCTGGCCGTAGGACACAGAGGGCCCGGCCACCATCATGCAAACGGAAGCGCAGAAGGAAACCCATGCACGTGATGTTCCGAGCCCGCGATCGAACGTCGACCTCATTTAGAAAAGCACTCCCATGCTCAAGTTGATTTGGTCAGCTTTGTCGGAATCTCCTTGGATCGTGAAGGTCCTCAAGCGGCGATACTCGCCCGAGATAAGCAGGTCCGAGCGAGGTCTGTAAATGAAATTCAATAGGGAGCTGCGATTCCGCGCTAGTGACGGATCAAAGTAACTCTGTGAAATGGAGAAGCGGCGCAAGTCTTGCGCCAGCGAATTGTCTTGGCCGAAGGCGGCGTTCCATTCCAGTTTTTCGGTTTGCCGGAATTTCACTTGCGCCCATCCTCCGGTAGCGTTTAAGCCCCGTACTTGTGTGCGCGGATCGGTGATCGGCCCGCTGGAGAGTACGCTGCGACCGATTCCTCCGCCTAACCCGCCTAGCGCGCGACCACGATAGAATTCGCCGGAAAGCTCCCACCTGTTGCCAACAGGAATGGTCCAGTCCGAAGTGCCGGCCCACCCGTCCAGGGTTCGATGGAAACCCCAATCTTGCCGGCTGTAATAGCCGCCCATTCCGAGGGTGAGTTGACGATTGAGGATACGGCGACTCCAGGCGACACGCGCTGCATAAGCAGGTTGGCGTGAAGCTTCCCCCGCTTGCGGCACCCGGAGGAATTGGGAGATGGGAGGTTCACCCGTCAACGGATCCAGAATACCTGCCTGCAGGAGAACACTGGAATTATTTGTGAATTCGAAGCGATGTTCAAGACGAACCTGAGGCGTCCAGGTCCACAAGTTTCCGGCGTATGAAAAAGCTGGAAGAGCAAGCGAAGCAATAGAACTTGGAGAGAGAGGTGAGAAGAATGGAATATCTTGTCCCGCAACGAGGGTTGTGTTCGGCCATTCCATGCGGATAACGCCGGTGCGAAGCCTGAGCAAACCCATGGTGACGCCATCGAGCGCGTTCGGGAACCCACCCGCAAAGTCAAATTGCACGTCAGCACTGACTCGGGCTCCTCGTACGCGGGGCCCGAATATCTCGAGGCCGAACAGAGACTGCCGCAAGCTCGCCCCGAAACCGCCTCGGGAATCAATGGGCCGATCGGGAACAACAAGAGTCGGATAATCTAAATTGTTCACGACGCCCCTGTTGCTGAATAGATTCAAGAGTATTAATCCGGAGAGACGCACAGGATACTTGGACGCGCTCTCGACCTTGGCCTGATGTAATTCCTTCAGTTTGGCATTCGAGAGCTGCTGCTCTTCCTCCAGTTTCTGAATAGTCTCTTCTCCGCCCTGGCTCTGGGGTGACGCCATAACTGACCCGGGCGGCCCTGCTTCTCCCGTCGGGTGGGAAACATTATTTGTGCTCAGCCCTATGGCAGCGAGTTGTTGACGGGTCGTTTGTAGTTCTTGTCGCAGTTCGATGGTCTCGGTGTGGGAGCGAAGCATTTCGGCGCGCACTTCCGCCAGCACGGACTTTAGTTCGCTCATCTGTGCCTGTAGCTCCCTGATGTTATCGTCGCGTGATCCTGCCTGGGATGGTGGAGAAGCCGTGGCTGCATCCTGCCCTGCCGCCAAGGAACTCATCATGAACATCGCGATTGCAGCGAAGGCATTCCGTATCCACGAAAAGAGAGTTATCACACGCACTGTGCACCTCCGTAGGATGACGCGATTTCGAAATGGCATTCCCATCGGGCAATTCAGTTGGACAAGACCCCATCCTCGGAAACGAAGATGGGAAGAGTCAATTTGAAAACGGTCCTACCAGCTCCGGTACTCTCCAAGCAGGCGTCCCCGCCATGAACCTGGAAAATCTTCTGGCTGATGGTAAGTCCAAGGCCAATTCCATTTTGTTTTCCGTAGCTGACGAACGGCTGGAACAGTTTCTCGCGGATGGGCGCGGGCACCCCAGGGCCATTGTCCACAAAGCGAATCTCGACACCGTCCTTGCTCTCACGGAGGCTCACTTCAACTTTGCCGGACTCCGAAGGCACAGCCTCGCAGGCGTTCAACAGCAAGTTCGTAAAAACTCGCTCCACTTTCTTTTGGTCAAACCAAGTCTGGCACCGGCCTTCGCAGGAGACCGAAATGTTTACGCGGTGAAATTCCGGGCGTGCCCGAACCGTATGGATGGCGCGTTGCAACGTTTCCTCGACCCGGCCGAATACTCGCCGGAAAGATTCTCTTGCCTGAGAAAATTCCAGCAAGGAATCGACGAGATCCGTCATCTGATCGACGGCCGAGCGGATCTCTCGATAAAGTTCTTCGCGCTGGCGCGCATCGAGGCCTTCCTCGCAAAGAAACTCCGCGTTGGCAACGATTGCTGTGAGCGGATGCCGCAAATCGTGAGAAATGGAGCTGGCCATGCGGCCGATGGTTACAAGCCTCTCAGCGCCTAGGAGTTCTTGCTGGGAGCGTTGCAAGGTATTGCGCATTCGATCGAAGGCAGCAGTCACCTCGGCAACCTCGTCGCCGCTGCGATCCACCAGTGGATACGCGAAGTCGCCCATCTCAAGGGCGCGTACCCCGGCTACCAAATTGGCCAAGGGCTTCATAAACGTTTCCGAGATAAGAAAAACGAGTACGCTTCCCACGAGGACCGCCAAGACGCCCAGCACGAGGAGCAGGCGATTCAAGCTGCCAAGGAAGACGGCGGCCTTGTCATAGGATTTCAGTACACTCAGACGTACGAACGGGGAAATGCTCGGGGCGAGATCGACCGTGGTGGCGAGAAATTTCTCTTCGCCAAGCTGGATTTCCTTGGGCCCAGAGACCGAGAGATCCGATGGAGTTACGCCAAGATGCGCTAGCTCAACCTCTTGCGCCGGTCGCAGGGTGCTCACGATCAGCGTATTACCGCCGAAAAAAGCCACTTGGCTCGAAGCGATCCGGCCGACCTCCGAGGCCAAACCTTCCGAAATCTCATGACCCACCGCCAACATCCCAAGCACGCTCCCACTTTTCGGAGGCCCGAAGTAAACAGGTTGCAGGAAAACTTGGTAGAGATGTCCCTCCCCGTACCACCAATAGCTCGGCTGATCTGTTCGCAGGGAGTCTCTCAATAGTTCTTGGGCAACGCTGCGAGTAAGGCCAGGGATGCTCGTGTGAATGGCCATCACTCTGCCGGCAGGATCGGCGAGAACAAAGACATCGCTAGGGGCTAGTCGCCAGATATCAACGGACGCGTCCTGGATTGTGGCCGCGTCCCTCGTTGTCATCAACGCTTTAAGACTGGGAAGGTTAGCAAGCAGTTCCGCAGAGCTTGACAACCCCATCTCGCGCTGGCGTTGAAAGCCCCGGAAGACAAGGACTGAATTGCGTAGATCTTCTGCGATTTCTTCGCGGAGTTGGATGCGAACAGTTCGCCGAACCATCCAGAGCGTTGCACAGGTTAGCCCAGACGAGACCAGGAGCAAAGAGAGTAGAAATTTGGTCCGCAATCGAAGCTTGACCATTCTGACCTCTCGTTGCTTCACTCGAAATTGTCCCGCGAGCGTGGTTTCCGTTCTAGCTTAAGGAACAAACTTGTAACCCGCCGCATGGACTGTCTGAAAGTGCGCAGGTTTTCCAGGGTCGTGCTCCAGCTTCAGCCGGAGCTTCCAGATGTGATTGTCCACTGTTCGCGTAGACGGATAATTCCGGTAGCCCCAGACCTCGTTCAGAAGCTCCGAACGTGAGATGACTCGCCCCGGGTTTTGTGAAAAGAATTTCAGTATTTTAAACTCTTGCGCGGTCATCGGGACCGGCTGCCCTTCCCGAGTCAACTCCATCTTTGTAAAGTCGACCGAGACGCGACCAAAGGCGAACGACTCTCCGACCTCAGTGCGACTAGTACGGCGCAAGGCAGCGCGTACCCGGGCTAGGAGTTCCCGCGGGCTAAAAGGCTTGGTGACATAATCGTCGGCCCCAAGTTCCAAGAGAAGCACCTTGTCGGCTACATTCGTCTTCGCACTTAGGATGATGACGGGAAGCGAAGGTGCTTCCCTTTTGATCTCTCGGCATAAGTCGCTCCCCGGGATTCCCGGCAGTCGGAGATCCAGAACCACTGCCGAGGGAGGAGAAGCATGAAAGATCTCAAGCGCTGATTTTCCGTCGGGTGTGACTTCCACCATGTAGTCTTCAGATTCAAAGAGCCGCTTCAACGCTCTCTGAACGGCGCGATCATCTTCAACGACCAAGATTTTTTCCATTGCAAACCCACGCGTCCGGCTCTGGATCTTACCAGCATCCGCAATCACGCCCGTCTTCTAAACTATCAAAACGGCAGGCCGGAACAAACGGCTTTCCGAGGCGCGACAAGCTCATCGTGTCAAAAACAAGAGACACGAGAGAGACAATTTCGTGACAATTCGAACTCGCTAAGGGGTCGACTTGGTTCGTCTCCTTTTTCCCATCCCGCGTAAAGACAAACTAATTACGGAAGAAAGATACGGCCGTGACAATTCACTTCCCCACCTGTTCTACGCTGCGCGTGGAATGAGATCGCCGTGTTACGTCGCGCACTTTGCGGTCTCTTCAAAATTATTTCAAGGAGGATCCCATGGAGTATCCAGTTCGACAGGATTTCACAAAGAGGCCTACGAATCGACGATCATTCCTGAAGCGGGGATTTGCAGCGGCGGGTGCAGCAACTGTAGGCGGCGGGTTGCTTGCCGGCAGGGTTCCTGCGTTCGCCGAGGAGGGCCATCAGGACGAGGAGAGCGGGATCACAAAAGGAGATGCGGCAATTCTCCGGTTCCTGGCCGCCGCCGAGATTCTCGAGACTGACCTATGGCAGCAATACAATGAACTTGGTGGAATCCAGGACAGCGAGGTCCCCGGCGGGAGCGGCAGTCAAGCGTACACCGCTGCCATTAAAGTTCTCGACCCCGACATGGACCAGTATATCCACGACAATACCGAAGATGAGTTGACTCATGAAATATTCATCAACGCTTACCTGGTTTCAAAGGGCGCGGACCCAGTCAATCTAGATCAGTTTCGCACGTTGCCGAGCAGTATGGCGACCGGGGCCCAGCAAATCGGACGGCTAACCAACCTCATGCAGCTCGCCGTGGACACCAGTTGGTATACACGATACCGGAGTCGCACGATGAACCCGGATTTCGGTAACACGTTTCCTCAAGCAATTCCGGGTCTAGCAGTGGGGCAACACCCGGCAATTCCCAGAAGCGATGCCGACCTGACTCCCGATGACCACCTCCAGGCGATCGCCAACACTGCGGGGTTCCACTTTGCGTCGATCGAGCAAGGGGGGACCAGCCTTTACCCGTCGCTGGCGCAAAGGGTAACGAATGTGGAGGTTCTGCGAATTGTACTCAGTATCGGGCCAACCGAGGCGATGCACTTCCAGACTTGGCAGGACAAGGCAGGCAATGCACGTCCTTTGACCGACCCCACAGACACCTCGTTGGTGTTTCCAAAACTCAATGACCCTCCCTTGGGCGGGGAAGACTACCAGACCAACCTGATCATGCCGGAGCCAACTATATTCCTCAGCAAAAGCTTACCGGTTTGTTCGGTCATTCGCCCGACAGCTACCGACGGTGCTGCAATGGGAGCGGTCGATGCCCTTACGGCCAGCGGCCTCTTCATCGGCCAATCGCCATCTTTCTTTGCCTTCCTTCGCAATCTGGCTGACGAGGCCGATGAGGCCAGGCGCGGTTCGGAGGCATAGACAGTTCTTCGAACTTTAGAACGCTCTAGATGATCGTCTCCCGACTCTGGAGTGATTCTGGTTGGGGCATAAAAACGAGAATGTTGGCGACGACTGCTGCAAGTGGGAAGACCATGTAACTTTTCGTTTGGAGCAAGCGGAAAAGGTGGGCTTGGGATTTGCACTTCCGTCAAAACCCACCGATGTTGTGCGTATTCTCCGTTAAAAACGAGGTGACTATTGCAGTGGAAAGTACAACGTAACCCTATGAATTGAGAGCAGTGAGCGACCCGACACATAGGTAACAAATCGTACCGGACACATAGGTTACACTTTCTCTCTTTTTTTGGGAGGGAGTGATGCCGTGGAAGGAGTGTTCGG